>Ga0187894_10000035_pt1 | contig 191563 bp, 152 predicted proteins | sample GBC1701081metaG_FD_136650 | JGI IMG/M metagenome (GOLD analysis project Ga0187894, IMG submission 136650) | White microbial mat communities from a lava cave in the Kipuka Kanohina Cave System on the Island of Hawaii, USA - GBC170108-1 metaG ... | reverse complement strand
TTAGCTTCCAGGTGCCGGGGGAGCCGGACTGCAGCCGGGGAGTACCGGTGCGAGACTTGAAAACAAGGCAGGCGAGTTGGGCAGGCAGGATGATCGAGGTTGAAACGATGCGAGGACCTGAAGAATACTCACCGCCCGCAGCCTGAAGTGGCCGGTTTTGAAGTGTTCTTCACTGGCCGCTTTTGAGTGTTCGGTGACAGCCAACAAAGGTTGAACGGAAACGACAACTCCTCGCCGCGATGGACGAAGACGCGCGGCGCCTGCCGACCACCTCCAAGGTGGCGCGTCGAGCGCGTCTCGAGGCGGCGGAGGTCGAGATCGGCCGGCGCAGCGAGACTCCGGCGCTCAAGGCCACACGCGCGGAGGATCTGCCCTACCCACCTCCAGGCGTGACTGTCGACCATTGGCGCCGCGTGCACGCGACGATCCGCGCTCGAAAGATCAGGGGCCACGAGACGACTCGAATGATCCACACGAAACGCGAGGTGAGCGGATGAGCGGACGGCGCGTGACGCAATAGAAGTAGAGCGGGGGGCCCCAGGCGGCTGGCACCGCCCGAGGCCTGATCGGAAGGAGAAGCGTGCGGAATCTGAATCCTACATCGGGAGGTGTGCGATCCCAAGCCGCCGCTACGCTGCCACGACGTGCGAACCACAATTGGAAGTCGAGAAGAAGCTCCGCCAGGCGCTGCTCAGGTCAGTGCCACTCAGGGTCATTCGTCTCGATTCGCCGTCGAGTCGGCCCTGCCAGAACCAATGGTGCTGCGGCCCCTGGCGAGGCCCATCGTGTCGCACACGTGGAGCCCAAGACTGATTGCTCAGAGCGCGCGGCTCCGGTTCTTGGCTATCGCGTGCAGCTCCCGCTCGAGGCGCGCGTATGGCGCCTTCAACGCCTCTTCAAACTCGGTCTGATTCGACGCCGTGTCCCAGGGCGCGGAGTCTATTGCTTCGATGTAGTCCTCCGCGGCGGAACGTGCTTCGGGTCCCAACAATGACTCCTGGGAGTCGCACATATCGAGGAGCGCACTCGTGTCGCGGCTCGCCTGTGTGACGTGCTCATGAAACCTCCCGCCGTGAATCCTGGGCCGGTAGTTCCCGTAACTCCGGCCTGCGATTCGCTGCAAGTCCTTCGCGCGGCTCGAAATCTCTTGTACTCCGGCCAAGTGCGCTGCCGAGGGCGGAGTCTGTCTCGGCGCGACGAGAGAGGGCAGAAGCGCGATCGGCACAGCCACAGCGACTGGGAAGACCATTTCGAGGAACCTCGATTCTCCATTGTCGGGGGTGATTATCCAGATACACAAGATCACGAGAGCCACGATAAAGCCGGCAATGCTCAGTCCATGGGCCAGCCACTTCCGAACGAATGCCAAGGTCAGAACTGCCGACTTGCCGGCCATGTTGACAGCCTCCCCCGCACGGGCGTATGTCTGTCCTTGCGAAACGGGACCGCCACCGGTATGGAGCCGGCGACGATCCCTAACCCCGAACGAGGAGTGCACCTCGATCATGGGCTGGCCGCATTTTCCCACAGCGACTCCCCCCCACCTCAGCCCAAACCGAGGCCACTCCTCCGTAGCGCGGCGCATCGCCGCGAGGAGGATCCATGGGTGAACTGCTCAGGTTTCCCGAGAAACAGAAGTCGGTGGATGAGGAAAGCGTCGCCCTCCTGCGAGGGCCCGGCGCGAATGACCACGTCGCGCTCATCGAGGCCAAGCTCGGCCAGCGCCGAACTGCAGGAGGCCCGGGCCGGCTCATCCCGCTCCGCACTTCAGTGCGGGCACGCGCCAGGCAGTACCTCGAGCGAGCTGGCATCAAGACTCGTGACCAGACTCATTTCGAAGTCACCGAGGTCATGGAAGCGATCACTGAAGCGAACCTCTCAGCCTGCCTCGGGTGCAGCTACTTCAGTCGCTGCACCTCGACGTGCAAGCTTTCCCCAGCCGAACGCGGCAGATCCGCAGCAAAGCAAGTCTCCTCCGCGCGGGATCTGGATCTTCTCACCGTTCTCGAGGAGGCCATGGGGCGGAAGTGGAGTGAGGAGTGAGGAGGCCGAGCCTGATTCTTCGATTCGAGAACCCCACGATACACCTGACCCTATTCGCTCAACACGCGTTCCGAGCGCTCTGCCGGAGCGCGTTTGATGGTGCGCAAGGGGGGGTACCGCGAGTCGGCGAGCGCGGTGAGATTTCCCGGTTCGTTCCACGCTCCGATGCAGGGACGCGCGATCGACCGTCGCCGGCGAAGTTCGATGCTCTGAAAGTCCGCGCCAGGTTCAGGGAGCACGCCAGACTCTGCACCAGCGGAAAGGAGGATTGATGGCAGTCCATAAGTATCGAAGGGCGCGCGACGGAGCGACCGTCTACTGCGCCGCTTACCTCTGCCCGGAGGGCACGCGTCGGGTCGAGAAGGCCGCGATCGTGAAGGTCGACGCCTCACAGCGCGACCATGGGCGTGCAGAGAGCAAAGCCCGCGAGCTGGCCAACACCCAACGGTTCGCCGTGGAGAACGGCACCTGGACGGATCCGCGCGCCGAGCGCGAACTCCGGCGGCAGGAATCCGAGAGGGCGCTCAGATTCGGCGCGCTGGTCGAACGATTCCTCGCTGACTACCGGCCCCGCTCAGGGGACATCCGCTACTACAAGCAGCGCTCGAAGTGCTGGCGAGAGCACTTCGGGGATAGCACCCCGGCCGCTGCGATCGGGGTCGCGGATGTTGATGCTTTCCGCAAGGCCCGAGAGCAGGACAAGGTCGGTCCCTCTACGCTACGAAAGGACCTCGTTAGCCTTGGCACCCTGTTCCGATGGGCCCGCGCGCGCGGGCTCGTGAAAGAGAACCCGGCGGACTCAGACCTCGTGAGCCGTCCACCTGAGCCGAGGCACCGTGACCAGTACCTGACCGATGAGGAGGAGCGTCAGCTGCTCGAGGCGCTCCCCGAGTGGATGCGCCCGATGATCCGCTTCGCAGTCAACACGGGCATGGATCGTGGCGAGGTCCTCGCGCTCCAGGTCCGTGACGTTGACCGTAAGCACCGAGTGATTCATGCGACTCGGAGCAAGACGAACACTTCACGGAAGATCCCGCTCGAGGGGGCTGTCGAGGAGGCGGTTGCGGAGGCCACGAAGGTCCGCAAGCTCCGCCCTGACTCCGCGGAGCGCGTGTTCCTGGCGCCCGGCCTGGTGCCGTTGCCGCTCGGGGACGATAACCAAGCCGACCGCGTCCTCGAGCGCGCGTACGTGCAAGTCGGCATCACCAAGGGCCAGCCGTGGAAGATCCTCCGGCACACGTTTGGAACGCGGCTCGCCGCAGCCGGCGTGGCAGGCCCGAAGATCGCTTACCTCATGGGGCACCGGAGCCTCGCGACTTCGAGCCGCTACGTGAGCCTCCAGGCCGACGATGTTCGGGACGCAATGGCTCTGCTCGCGGCGCGATCTGCACAGAGGCCCGCACAAGGTGCGGAGGATGGCGCCAAAACAGCGACAGGAGAGCGGCCGTAATTGACTGAGCCGTAAGGGTGAGCCGTGCTGGACTCGAACCAGCGACCCGCTGCTTAAAAGGCAGCCGCTCTACCGACTGAGCTAACGGCCCGTCTGCTGCAGAGGGGGTACGTTAGCACGACCGTGCCGGCTCGCCCGGTCAGAGCTCCAGCGTCAGCGCCGGCATTTTGGGGTTGTCCGCCCAGAGACGGTCGGAGACCCAGATCGTCTGCTCGCGGTCGGGGCCGACCGACACGATGACGACGTCGCAGCCGGTCAGCTCCGACAGACGATCGAGATAGCGGCGCGCGTTCGCGGGCAGGTCGGAGAGACGGCGTGCGCCGCCGGTCGCCTTCTTCCAGCCGGGCAGAGCCTCGTACACCGGCTCGATCTCGTCGAGGATCCACGGCTCCGCCGGCATCTCCGATAGGGCGATGTCGCGGTACCGGTAGCCGGTGCAGACCGGGATTTCGTCGAAGTCGTCGAGCACGTCGAGGAGGGTCACGGCGATGGCGTCGAATCCGCTCACTGCCGCCGCGTAGCGCGCCGCGACGCCGTCGAACCATCCGCAGCGCCGCGGGCGGCCCGTCGTCGTGCCGTATTCGCGCCCGCGCTCGCGCAGGCGCTCCCCCGAGGGGTTGATCTGCTCGGTCGGCATCGGGCCGGCCCCGACGCGCGTGCCGTAGGCCTTGAATACACCGATCACGGAACCCGCGGCGTGCGGCCCGACTCCGCAGCCGGGGGCGAGCCCTCCGGCGACGGCGCTGGACGAGGTCACGAAGGGATACGTGCCGTGATCCACGTCGAGCATCGTCCCCTGCGCGCCTTCGAAGAGAACGCGCGTGCCGCGGCGCACCTGGTCGGCGAGCCACACCGCCGTGTCGCAGACGTAGGGCGCCAGCGCCACGCCGTGGGCGAAGTACTCCTCGGCCAGCATTTCGGGGACGAAGATCGGCTGGTTGAGCTGCTGCAGCATGCCGCCGAAACCGACGTCCACGAACGCGCGGATCCGCGCCTGCAGCGTTTCGATGTCTCCCAGCTCGACCATGCGCACACCGAGGCGCGCCGCCTTCGACATGTAGGCGGGGCCGATGCCGCGCCGCGTCGTGCCGATGGTCAGGCCCGCGGTGTTCTCCTCCGCCCACTGATCGAGCGACTTGTGGAACGGCAGGATCACATGGGCCCGGTGGCTGACGCGCAGACGCCCGCCGACCTTGATCCCCTGCCGCTCCAGCTCGTCGATCTCCTGGAGCAGCGACGCCGGGTCGATGACGGTGCCGTTCCCGATCACCGCCGTCACGCCGTCGCGCAGGATCCCGGTGGGGATGTGGTGCAGGGCGAACGTCTTCGAGGCGAAGCGGACGGTATGGCCGGCGTTCGGACCGCCGGCCCAGCGGGCCACGATCCCGTACCGGTCCGCGAGGAGATCGACGATCTTGCCTTTCCCCTCGTCCCCCCACTGACCGCCGACCACGGTGAGATTCGACATGAGCTACGCGCCGCCCGTACCCCGGAGCATCTCGCGCACGCGCGTGACCAGTGTGGCCTCGAGGTTTTCCTTGTCGAGAAAACCGCTGACGCCGATCTGCTTCAGAAAGCCGACGACGTTCTCTTTGTAGACGCCGCTCATGACGATGACGGGCGTGGACGAGAGCGCCTCGTCGCGGCGCATCTCGCGCAGCACGTCGAAGCCGGTCATGCGGGGCATCAGCAGATCGAGGATCACGAGCGCGGGGCGCTGCTCGCGCGCGAGGCGCAGAGCGCTCGTGCCGTCCGAGGCGCGGAGGATCTCGAACCCCTCGGCGCGCAGCAGCGTTTCCGCCAGGGCGAGCACCAGTTCGGAGTCGTCGGCGACGAGAATACGTTGGGAATCGGCCATGGGTCCGTCTCGGTGAGAAGCGGGCGGAGTATAACACCCGCGCCGCGCGTGGACCCTCGCGGTACGCGCATGCTAGCCTCGCGATCGTGGCGCGGCGGGTCCTGCTCGATCACCGGTCGCTGACGCTCGAAGCGGTCGGCCTCGTCGCGGACGGCGGCGCGCGCGTCAGCCTGTCGCCGCGGTCGCTCCGCAGAATGAACGCGGCGCGCGCGGTAGTGCAGCGCGCGCTCGCGGACGATCGACCCACATACGGCGTCAATACCGGCTTCGGGCACCTCTCCGACGTGCGGATCCCCCTTGCGCAGGTGCGCGCGCTGCAGGTCAATCTCATCCGCTCGCACGCGGCCGGCGTCGGCGAGCCGCTGGGACCCGGCGAAACGCGCGCTGCGATGCTGCTGCGCGCGCACGTGCTCGCACAGGGACACTCGGGCACGCGGCCGCTCGTCGCGCGCCGACTACTGGCGATGCTCAATGCGGACATTCTGCCGGTCATCCCCTGCCAGGGTTCGGTCGGCGCGAGCGGGGATCTGGCGCCGCTCGCCCACCTCGCCCTGGGCCTCATCGGAGAAGGCGAGGTGCAGGTCCGCGGTCGCCGGCAGCCCGCGTCCCGCGCGCTGGCCGCCGCCGGAATCCCGCCGGTGAGGCTCGAAGCGAAGGAGGGTCTCTCGCTGATCAACGGCACGCAGATCATGACGGCGATCGGCGCCCTGGCGCTGCTCGAGGCGGAATCGCTGCTGGTGCACGGCGACATCGCGGGCGCGATGTCGCTCGAGGCGCTGCGCGGCTCCGCGAAGCCGTTCGATCAGCGCATCCACGATGTCCGCCCCCACGCCGGCCAGGCGGCGAGCGCCCGCAACCTCCGCCGGCTGCTCGCCCGCAGCGCAATCATGGAATCGCACCGCGACTGCGCGCGGATCCAGGACTCCTATGCGCTCCGCTGCATGCCCCAGGTTCACGGAGCGGCGCGCGCCGCCGCCGGCGCGGCCAGGGCCGTGCTCGCGGTGGAGATCAACGCGGCGACCGACAACCCGCTCGTCTTCCCCGAAGCCGGAGCCGCGGGGCGCCGCGGAGCCGGCACGATGATTCCCGGCGGGAACTTTCACGGTCAGCCGGTCGCCGTCGCGCTCGACGCCCTGGCGCTCGCCCTCGTGGGATTCGCGTCGATCTCGGAGCGGCGCATCGACCGGCTCGTGAATCCGCTCGTGTCCGAGTTGCCGGCGTTCCTGGTGCCCGATGTGGGCCTGAACAGCGGGTTCATGCTCGCGCAGGTCACCGCCGCCGCGCTCGTGTCCGAGAGCAAGGCTCTGTCTCACCCGGCCAGCGTCGATTCGATCCCGACCTCCGCGAACAAGGAAGATCACGTTTCCATGGGACCGATCGCGGCCCGCAAGGCGGCGGCCATCGTGACGAATCTGCGGAGGGTGCTCGCGATCGAGATCCTGGCCGCGGCGCAGGCCCTGGACTTTCTGACGCCGCTGCGTCCCGCCGCCGCCGTCGCCGCGGTGCGGGACCGCGTGCGCCGCGACGTCCCCTTCATGAAGCGGGACCGCGTTCTCGCGCGGGACATCGCCACGGTTGAGTCGCTGATCCTCTCCGGCGCCCTGCGCGGCGCGGCGGAATCCGAGGCGGGCCGCCTCGCATAGCTCCCCGCGGGAGCGCCGTATACTCAAGCCATGACCACACAGACGGGACGCGTCGTCCGCGCGCCCCGCGGCCCCACGCTTCGTTGCCGCGGGTGGGTCCAGGAAGCGGCGCTCCGCATGATCATGAACAACCTCGATCCCGAGGTGGCGGAGCGGCCTCAGGACCTCGTCGTCTACGGCGGCTCCGGCAAGGCGGCGCGCAACTGGGAGTGTTTCGACGCCATCGTGGCGGCTCTGAAGTCGCTCGGCAGCGACGAGACGCTCATGGTGCAGTCCGGCAAGCCAGTCGGCGTGTTCCGGACCCACCAGGACGCGCCGCGCGTGCTCATCAGCAACTCGATGCTGGTGCCCGCATGGGCGACCTGGGATCACTTCCGCGATCTCGAAGCCCGCGGTCTCATGATGTTCGGGCAGATGACTGCGGGATCGTGGATCTACATCGGCTCGCAGGGGATCGTGCAGGGAACATATGAGACCCTCGCCGAAATCGCGCGCCGGAAATTCGGCGGCTCCCTCGCCGGCACGCTCACGCTGACGGCCGGTCTCGGCGGAATGGGCGGGGCGCAGCCGCTCGCCGTGACGATGAACGGCGGCGTCGCGCTTTGCATCGAGGTGGAGCGGGACCGCATCCTCCGCCGGATCGAGACGCGGTACTGCGACCGGATGACCGAGAGCCTGGAGGAGGCGCTCGCGTGGGCCGAGGCGGCGCGCCGCGGCCGCGAGGCGGTCTCCATCGGGCTGCTGGGCAATGCCGCCGATCTCGTGCCCTCAATCGCGCGCTCAGGGGCCCGCGTGGACATCGTGACCGATCAGACTTCGGCGCACGACCCGCTTCTGGGTTACGTGCCGAACGGCATGCCGGTCGCACAGGCGGAAGCGCTGCGGCGGTCCGACCCGAAGGCCTATGTCGCGGAGGCGATCCGCGCGATGGGGCAGCACATGCGTGGGATCCTGGCGCTCCAGCGCGCCGGGGCGGTCGCCTTCGATTACGGCAACAACCTGCGCGCCCAGGCGGTGAAGGCCGGCGTCGACGACGCGTTCGACGTGCCCGGCTTCGTGCCGGAGTACATCCGTCCGCTGTTCTGCGAGGGCAAGGGGCCTTTCCGGTGGGTCGCCCTCTCCGGCGACCCGGAGGACATCCGCAGGACCGATCGAGCCCTGCTCGAGGCCTTCCCCCACGACGAGGCGCTCGGCCGCTGGCTGCGTATGGCCGGCGAGCGAATCGCCTTCCAGGGACTCCCGGCCCGGATCTGCTGGCTCGGCTACGGCGAGCGCGCCAAAGCCGGAGCGATCTTCAACGACCTCGTGGCGCGCGGCGAGGTGAAAGCGCCGATCGTGATCGGGCGGGATCATCTGGACAGCGGGTCGGTGGCATCGCCGAACCGCGAGACCGAGGGGATGCGCGACGGCTCCGATGCCGTGGCCGACTGGCCGATTCTCAATGCGCTGGTCAACGCCGTCGGCGGAGCGTCCTGGGTCTCGGTCCACCATGGAGGCGGCGTGGGAATCGGCTACTCGATCCACGCCGGGATGGTGATCGTCGCCGACGGTACCCCGGCCGCGGCGCAGCGCCTGGAGCGTGTGCTGACGACAGATCCCGGAATGGGGGTGATGCGCCACGCCGATGCCGGCTACGAGCGCGCCCGCGAGGTCGCCCGAGAGCGCGGCGTGCGCATTCCAATGCCGGGGCCGGCGAAGCGCTAGCGCCCCTTCAGCCGGGAGCTGCGATACATCCGGTTGATCAATCTCGCCCCGAACCAGCACAGCAAGACGAAGACGAGACTCACCACGATGATGCGGGCGCGCCACCAGGGAACCTGACGTCCGACGCTCACGAGTCCGACGGGAATAGCGAGCCACCCCACCAGGAAGCCCCAGAGCGCCGCGCCAACGAAGTACCGCCGGCGTGTCGTTTCGACAGCCATCGCCTTCTGGCGGCGGGCGCGGATCGCCGCCTGCAGCTCGCGAGAGGCGGACTCCGGATCGTCCGGGTCCAGGCCCCCCGCTCCCCCCGTCACCGGGTCGTCGGATTCGTCCTCGGGTCCGGCCGGCTCGTGGCGTGGGTGCGCATCACGCGTCGAAAGGCCGCGCGGACCGGTGTCCTGTCGGGTGCCCGCCGGTCGGAATGGCCGTATGCGCTCCCCCGCCCCGGGGAGGCTCCCGTCGCCGCCGTCTCGGCCCGACTTCTCGCTCACGCGAGCCCCTCGCGGAGATCCGGTCGAGGACGCGGGCGGTGGCGCGAGCCGATGATCAGCATGGTGGACGGTAAGGGATTCGAACCCTCGACCTCCGCGTTGCGAACGCGGCGCTCTCCCAGCTGAGCTAACCGCCCGGATCCGGCTCTGGTGGGGCGTGAAGGATTTGAACCTTCGACTTCCACCGTGTGAAGATGGCACTCTTCCGCTGAGTTAACGCCCCTTCGGACCAGCAGAAGATCGCTTTCTATCACAGCTTTTCACCCGGTTCCAGCGAGGCCGGATCGCCCGCGTCCCGGCGGACGTGGCGGTTCGGATTCTGGAAGACGAAGAACTGCGCCAGGACGTAAAGGTAAACCCCGGCGCCGACGGCCACCAGTCCCCAGCCTTCGTCGAACCACGCGGCCAGGAACACGAAGAACAGGAGCGGCACCGCGAGGCCGGCGGAGAGAGCGATCCGCATTCGGATCACTCTCCCGACCGGGACCCCCCGAGTCCCGTGCTCCGTCACACGCCGGCGCGCCGGCCTGCGTTCTGCCGCAGCAACCGCACTCTTCCCCGGCCGCCCTCTACGGGACGGTGAAAAAGACCGCGGCCGGGGGACCGATGTTCAGCGCCGAGTCCTGACCGTAGACCCACACGATGTGCTGGCCCGGAGTCAGGCCCACGGTGCTGATCGTCACGGTCGCTCCTTCGACGGTGGAATTGAACGCCCCGTCGGCGGGCTGCATCGGCTTCTTGATGCCGGCCTTCCACTGCGGCGTATCGAGGAAATACACGGCGCCCTTGACGGTCTGGCCGCCGTTCTTCGTCTCGTCGAGCGTGGCGGTGATGATGCGGTTCGTGCCGCTGGCCGCCGCCGCGACGTTCAGCGCATCGGGGCCGTTGACCATCTTGTACGGGGTCCGCGCGATCTTCGCCGCGTACTGCAGCGCGGGGCCGTTCCCCGGCCACTGGATGCTGGCGATCTGCGAGAACGGCGGCATGAACTGGGTGCCCACTTCGATGGTGAAGGACGGAATGCCGAGCACGCCGTACGAGAAGTCGTCCGTGTTGCCCGATACGGCGTAGAGACAGGTCGGCGGCTGGCAGGACTGATACCCGTTGTAGGTGGCCAGCTTGTCGCCGATCGCCTTGAGGCCGGTCTTGTTCGGCGCCGCCTGGGTCGTGTTCCCCCACGGCCACAGCACGAGGCCGCCGTAGCTGTGCATCGTGATGAGGATGCCCTGCGTCGTCGCCGGCGCCGCATTGCTGGGCAGCGGGCCGCGCTGGTCCGGCACATGCGCGATGACCAGGGCCTCGAGCGCGCTCGTCTCGGGCTCGGAGGCCGCCGAGACTCCACGATAGGTCTGATCACAGGCGGCGCTGGTCGATCCGCCGGTGTTCCAGTTGAAACTGTGGTTGCGGTTCCCGTCGACGCCGTAGTGGCTGAACGAGTTCGGCGGCCAGGTGGCGCAGAAGGCGCTGTCGTTCGCCGTCTTCCGCTGCATGAACGGTGTGCCGCCGTACTGAGGCAGCGCGCCCAGCTCGACGATCCAGTGGCCGTCGGGGTTGATCGACGGGACGATCCAGGTTTCCTGGTGGTCGACGATCCAGGTCACGTCGGCGTTCGTCCCGTAGCCGGTGATCAGCCAGTCGAGCATGTTCATGGCGAGCTCGGGGGTGGTGATTTCGCGGGCGTGCACGTTCGCGACGAGGAAATACACCGGCTTCGGCCCGGGGATCGCCTCGTTGGTCACGCGGATCGCCTGGAGGTCCCAGCCGGGGCTGAAATCGCCGCCGGGGGTCATGCAGCCGCCGCCGGTCTTGCACCAGGAATCGCCGTAATCGACCAGGTCGGTGATGATCGGATTCGCCGCGTTGATCGATGCGAGATCGGCCTGAAGCTCCGCCACGGTGCGGTACCCACCGGAAAAGCTGTCCCCGCGGCCGAACTTCACATCCGGATGGAGCATCGCCGTCGCGTCGGGATCGACCTCGAGGCGCCACCCCTGCATGCGGAGATCGTCCCAGATCCCCCGGTCCATCGACACCAGCACGTAGCGCAGGACGAGATTGTTGGTTTCCCACATGTCGTAGCCGGCGAGGGCATCGAGATCGGAGATGTGGGCGTAGTACACCCGCGCAACGAACGGGCCGGTGGGGAGCGTCCCCTGCGCATCCGGAACGGCTGCGGCCGCCGCGGGAATGGCGAGCGCCGCGCCGAGAACGAGCGCGAGGGCAACGGCCGCACGGGCCATCCCGGGTCCAAAAGCGTGTCCGAAATTACGACGGGTCATCCCTGATTCCTCCATGCCGGTCGGGCCGCTGTACCGGGGGTATCTTACGGTGATTCTGCCGGTGCTGCGTGTGCCTTTTGACACGAAGCGTTCCGCGTTGACGAGCCGAACCCCCTCGTTTAGCCTCGATTTCAGCCCTCGATGCCGCAGCCACCCCGATCGCGCCGCCGGTCCTGGATCGCCCCCGCCGCGGCGCTGGTCGCCCTCCTGCTCAGGCTGAGTGCCGGCCCCGGCGGCTGGGAGCAAGCCCCTGACGCCGGCCGGGTCGTGGGGGGGTGGATACAACTCCAGGCCGACATGCACGCTGCCCTCGATGTGCCGGCGGCGGACCTCGCTCGCCTCGCCGTCGGCCCGCCTTCTGCAGGATTCGAAACTCTCGAGGACTGGAGCCGGAGTCATCCGGTAGGAGGACAGCCGGCCGCGATCAGCATCCTGAGCCGCGAGGGGCGGCCGCTCGCCTGGGCGGGCGAAGTCCGCAGTCTGGCCGTTGCCGCCCCGTCCTCCGGAGCCGGCGGGGTGACCCTCGTCACGACGGGCGCCGTGCGACTGCTCTTCGAGGAGCGGCGGACGGGTGAGGGCCTGCTGGGATCGATCCGCATCGAGTATCCCTTTTCCACGGGTGAGCGGCTCTCCGCCGATCTCTGCAGGCTGTTCCGGCTCCGCTCGGCGCGCATCGTCGAGCCGGGCGGGGAGGGCTCCGTGAGACTCGAGACGGCGGCCGGGCTGGCCATCGCCGCCGTGCATCCCGAGCCGCAGGACACCGGCCCGGCGCCGCTCCGTGCGCGCGCCGCCGCCCTGCTCGGGCTGGGACTGCTTGCGTGGCTGCTGGTCTTTCCGGCGCGGGGGATCGCACCTCTGATCGCATGTGTCGCCGCTCGCGCCGCGGCTCCGGCCCACGCGCTCTCCGGGTGGCTGCCCGACCCGCTCGTCTCGGGCGCGCTCTTCTCCGCCCCGGCCCCGCGGGAGCTCCTGGCCTCCCCGTGCGATCTGTTGCTGACCGCCCTCACCGTCACGCTCATCGGAGCCGGTCTTCACGGCGACATCGACGCCGGGGACGCGCCGCTCCACCGCCGCGCCGCGCCGTGGGTCTTCGCCGCACTGACCCTGATTCCCGGAGGTCTTGCGGTCGCCGCGATCCCCTCTCACTCGCGGCTCTCTCCGCTGCGCTTCGAGCTTCTCTCTCCGGAGGCGGCTCGATGGGCGGTGCAGACCGCCGCGGTGCTCCTCGTCTTCGCGACGCTGACGCCGATTCTCGGATTGTGCCGGCGGAACGCCGCGCGTGTCGTGCTGCTTTGCGCCGCCGCGGCGATCGCCGGAGGCATCCTCGCCGCCTCGGAATCGTCCCTGCGGGCCGCGCTGATCGAAGAGCATGTCGTCCCGGAGATCCTCGCCGCCGACACGGTGCGGGAGCAGGCCCTTCGCGGGCTGTTGACTTCGGCCGGCGCACACCCGACGAGCCGGCTCACCGATCCGGACGGCGCGTTCCAGATCTGGTCCACCTCGCCGCTCGCGCGGAGCGGACTGCGCTCCGCGGTGGCGGTGCTCACACCCGAAGGGCGGGTCGAGTCGGTCTTCATGGCGGGACTTCCCGGCGGCATCGCCTCCGCCTTCGCCGATCGGCCGCCGGCGGCAACGCTCCTGCGCGAGAGCTACCGGCTTCTTACTCTGCGCATTCCCCTGCTGACGGGCGAGACGCAATGGGAGGACGCCGCGGGAGGCGGACGGATCGCTGCGATGGTTTCTCTCGAGCCCGATAATCTGCCTTCGCTCTCTGGCAGCGATCCGCTTCTCCGACGATTCGCAGTGCGGGACACCGCGCCGGCGTTCGGAGAGATCCTGGGTGGAGAACCGGTGCTGGTCCTCTTCTCCCCCGCCGGTGAGGTGATCTATTCCAGCACGACGCGCCCGCCGGCCCTGAAGAGTGCCCTCCAGTCGAAGCTTGCAACCCAGATGCGCGTCTGGAAGCGCGTCGCCGTCGGCGGGCGGGACCACTCGCTCCTCTTCTTCAACACCGGCCAGAACACGGCGGCGGCCGGCTTCCCGGCGGCTTCCGCCGCAGGCACCGGCTCCGCACTCGTGCGATTCGTCGTTCTGGCGCTGCTCGGAGCCCTCGCGCTGCTCGCGGCTCGCCGGATTCTCGCCGCCCCGGGCGGAGCCCTGCACAGCGGCGCCTCGCTGGTCGATGGCCTGAGATCCTCCTTCCGCAGGCGCCTGCTCGCGGTGCTGCTTGTGGCGTCGATCCTTCCGCTGCTCGCCTTCTCGGCGATCCTGGGCTCGATCCTGAAAAGCCGCGCCGAGGGGGCGATCGAAGGCGCGGGGGTCGCCGCGCTCGACTCGGCGCGGCGGCTGCTCTCCGATTTCCTCGAAGCCTCCGGCGCCTCGGAGGGCGGCACCGCGCGGGCCGGGGCCGATCCGCGCCTCTCGCGGCCTCTCGATGCGGAGCCGGTCCCGATCGGCGACGACCCGCTGTTCTGGCTGTCGCGTGCCGTCGGCCAGGATCTCGCGGTCTTCGTCGACGGGCGCCTGGTCGCGGCGAGCCGGCCCGATCTCTACCAGGCCGGGGTTCTGTCGCCGGTGCTGGATGCGCCAGCGGCGCGCGAGCTGCTCTACGGCCGGGCGCCCTACCTGATCGCAGGCAAGGGGAATGGGGACGATGCGAGGACGTTCATCTATGCGCCCGTGCCGCTCCCGGGCTACAGCGAGCCGGGAGTCGTCGCGCTGCCGATCACTCAGGCACGGCTCAGCCTGCTGCAGGAGACCGCCGCAGTCGAGGAGGGCCTGCTCGCCGTGACGGCGCTGCTCGCCGTCCTGATCCTGGGCGCCGCTGCGGCGGCGTCGCGAAGGATATCCGGGCCCATCGCCGGGATCACCGCCGGCGCGGCCCGCATCGCTCACGGCGACTACGGCGTCCGGCTGCCTCCCGGACCGGCGGACGAAACGGGCCGGATGACGGAGGCCTTCAACGAGATGGCCCGCGCGCTGGAGGCGCAGCGGTCCGACCTGCGCCGCCGCGGCGACTACATCGAGAAGATCCTGCTCAACGCCACGACGGGAGTGATCTCGACCGATCCCGGAGGCACGATCCGCACGATCAATCCGGCTGCGTGCCTGCTCCTGGATCTTCCCCCGGACGCCTCGGGCCGGTCCCTCGCGCGGCTGCTCGAAGCGGGTCCCGAGCGGCGCGCGATCGCGCGGTTCGCAGGCGCTCCCGACACGGGCCCCGGACGCACCGAAGAGATCTTCGAGCTTCCGGGCCGCGACGGACCTCGCCGGCTTCGAATCGTGGCGATCCCACTCCCTGAGTCGGACCCCGGCAGGCCGGGCCGCCTCCTCCTCGTGGAGGACCTGACCGAGATCGCCCGCAGCTCCCGGCTCGCCGCCTGGGCCGAGATGGCCCGGCAGATCGCTCACGAGATCAAGAATCCACTCACTCCGATCCAGCTCTCGGCGGAGCATCTGCTGCGCCTGAGGCGAGACCGCGATCCCGAATTCGATCGCGTCGTGGAGAGTTGTCTCGCGACGATCCTGGAGCAAACCCGCTCGCTGCGGTCGATCAGCGGGGAGTTCAGCGACTATGCACGGCTTCCCGCCCTGCGGCCGGTGGAGACCGATCTCGAGACGCTCGTCCGCGAGATCCTGCGCGGGTACCGGGTCGCTCCGCCCTCCGGCGTGACGTTCGAGGAGCACTACGAGCCGGCGCCGCCGCGGCCGCTCGACGCCCGTGTCTTCCGCCGCGCCGTCGTGAATCTCATCGAGAACGCGATGCAGTCCGGCCGCGACGGCCGCCCCGTGCACATCACCGTGCGCCTCGCGCGTGAGACCGGGGCAACGCGGATCACCGTGGCCGACAGCGGCGCCGGGATCGACCGTGCGCGCCTGGGACGGATCTTCGATCCGTACTTCTCCACGCGCGAGACCGGAACGGGATTGGGGCTGCCGATTGCGCGCCGGGCCGTGGAGGAGCACGGCGGCACGCTCACCGCCGTCTCGACGCCTGGGATCGGCACGACGATGACGATCCATCTGCCCGACGGCGCCGCGCCTCACGGACCGGCGTGAGATCGGATCCAGCCGCGCTGCAGATCCTCGGAGGGCTGGTCTGCGACGGCACAGGGTCGGAGCCGGTTCCCGCGGATCTGGCGATCGAAGCGGGGCGGATCGCCGCCGTCGCCCCTCCCGGGGGGATCCCGCACCCCGGGGGGGCCTCTCCGGCCGTCATCGACGCCAGCGGGTACATCGTCACGCCGGGGTTCGTGGATCTGCATTCGCACTCGGATCTCATCTTTCCTCTGCCGACCGAAAGGGCCGGCCCGCTGCTCGAGGGCCGGATTCGTCAGGGCATCACGACGGAGATCGTGGCCAATTGCGGGCTGGGCGCGGCGCCCGCCGCCGGGCCTGCGCCCGGGCTTCTGCGCGGGATCCTGGGGTGGATGACTCCCGATGGCGGAGCGGGCTCGTGGACCGGAGTCGGCGCATGGCTGGATGCTGTCGAGTCCGCCGGCCCCTGTATCAACGTCGGGATGCTGGTTCCGCACGGCCCGCTGCGTCTCTCGGTCATGGAATTGCGGGCCGGCCCTGCCGACGACGCGGAGCGCCGGCGCATGGGAGCCGCCCTCGAGCGCGGGCTGGAAGAAGGAGCGTTCGGGCTCTCTTCGGGACTCATCTATCCACCCGGCATGTTCACGCCGGCGTCCGAGCTCCTGTTCCTGGCGCGGTCGGTTGCGCGGGCCGACAGGATCTACACGAGTCACATCCGCGGATCCTCGGAACTGCTCCTTCCGGCTGTCGATGAGCTGCTTGCCGTCGGGCGCGTCGCCGGATGCCGCGTTCATCACTCGCACGCCGAGGCTGTCGGCCGGCGCTGGTGGAAAGAGATCCCCGCGATGCTCGCGCGGCACGAGGCGGCCCGGGCGGACGGGGTGCGCATCTCCTATGACATGTTCCCGTACACCGTCGCGGCGACGATGATGCTGGCGATCTATCCGCCATGGGCGCTCGAGGGAGGACTCCGCGCCCTTCTGGAGCGGCTCGGACGGCCCGCGGAGCGACGGCGGATCGGCGCCGACATCGCGAGCAGGCGGCCCGAGTGGCCTCCGTGGACGGCGGGCGGCTGGCCGCACAACCTCGTAGGCGCCGTCGGCTGGAGCGGCATTGCCGTGGCGAGTGTCCGCTCCGCCCGGAACGCGCCCGCCGTCGGGCTGACCCTCGACGAGCTGGGCCGGACGCGCGGGCGGGATCCCTTCGATGCGATCTCCGACCTCATGATCGAAGAGGACGGGGAGGTCGGTCAGTGGGTCTTCGAGATCTCCGGTCCCCCGCCGCACGCCGGCGACGCCGACGCCGCGCTCGCGCCCCTCGCAACGCATCCGGCAGGCGCGTTCTGCTCCGATGCGATCGATACGGGCCGCGGCCGGCCTCACCCGGCAGCGTGGGGGGCATTCCCTCACGCTCTGGGGAGCCTCGTGCGCGAACGGCGTCTGCTCGGATTCGCGGAGGCGATCCGCAAGATGACGTCCCTGCCGGCCGATCTGCTCGGCCTGCGCGACCGCGGACGCATCGCCTCCGGCTGCGCCGCGGATCTCGTCATCCTCGATCCCGCAGTGGTCTCGGGTCCTGCGGATCTGCACGAGCCGCGGCAGCCGGCAGTTGGGATCCGCCACGTGCTGGTGAACGGCCGTGCGCTCCTCCGCGAGGGCCGGTTTCTCCCGGCCGCGGCCGGACGGGTGTTGCGTGCGGGCGAATTCGCGCACCGCGGGTGAGTCCGTGGTTCGTCGGGGCGCCAGTGCGGCCCCGGAGCGGAACGCTCCGGGGCCGCGGGGAGCCACCCCGACCGGACCGCATCGGGTGGGGAAGCCCCCGTTTCCACACGCATGGATGTCCGGCGGGTGCGGCCGGACCTCGACGCCAGTGCAAGGTGCGTTCCAGTGGTCGATGGGTGAAAAAGCGCGCGGCGGCCGCGCCCTGCCCGGCGGGAGCGCATACGGGTCATGCCCGCGCTGCGCAATGTCTTATTCGATACGACGGTGAGTCGCCGTCAGGGACAGGCTGTCGTGACGCGTGGAACACCGGCGCTGGTCTTGCCGTAGCCGCCATTGCCGCAGACGTTGCGGGCGCGGACCAGATAGTAGAATCCTGCGCCCGCAGCCGGAGTGCGCGTGTCGGATGCGCTGGTCCCCGCGGTTCCGGACAGAAGGCAGAGCTCTCCCGGCTTTCCGCCGACCGGAAACTGGCCTAGCGTCCCGGCCATCACGTCATGGACGGTCGCGGTTCCAGAGGACATCGCCGCCGAGAGCCACGACAGCGTGACCTCGTTCGCGCCGAAGGCGACGCCCGTCACTTCCGTGGGAACGAAATACGCGCCCGGGTTCGACGGCGCGCAGTCCGACGCATCGGGCACGCCGTCGCCGTCGCTGTCGACGCCCGCCGGAACGACGACCGTCGAGTCGGTTGCGAGGTCGTTCGCGGAGATCGCATCCGCTTCGGTCGCATACGGCGTCACGGTGACCGTCTGCACGATCGTGCCGGGGCTCTGCGGCGAGCCCGTGATCGTGACCGTCGTGTTCTGGCCCGAGGTGAGATCGCCCACCCAGCAGACCGGAGGCGTCCCGACACAGCTTCCCTTTGCCGGCACCGCGGCGAGCCCCAGGAGCCCCGCAGGCGGCTGAATGCCGAGGCGGACGTTGCGCGCGGTAGCGGGGCCGTTGTTCTTCACGACGGCGGTCCAGGTGATGAGCGCGCCGACGATCGCTGTCTTCGGGGTTCCGGTCAGCGTGACGCCGACGTTCGCCTGGGCCAGCACGCGGCCGTTGACCGAGACCGAGAGCGCGTAGTCGCCCGGGAGACCGGTCGAGAGACGCACGCGCGCCGTGAACGCGCCATTCGCGCGCGCACGCCAGAGAAGCGCCTCGCCCGGCGACGACGGGGTCATCGAAGTCAGCGTTCCGGTCCCCGGCTGCGTAAACGACGTGGACCCGGCATCGTTCGCGGTGACGAGCAGCGTCCCGTTCTGGTCGAGCAGCTCCAGGATCGGGTCGATCGGCGTCGAGTTCCGCAGGGGATCTCCGTCCACCGACACCATGATGAGATCGCCGGCCGAGGCGATCACCGCGTAGCAGTCGCGATCGGAGGCGCTGGCGAGCGTCGCCGTGACGTATCCGATGCCGACCGGATCGGCCTGCGACTGAAGATCGTTGGGCTCCGACTCGGGCAGCGCCTGCGCGAGGGGAGGCTCGATCACCGTGTTGAGCCGGTAGGGCTCGGAGGTCGTCGGCCCTGCGAAGAGGCTCACGCGCAGGAACGACTCCCCGCTTCCGGCCGGCGTGCCGGCGAGATTCGGAGAGACGGCGCCGAACGGCGTGTCGTTGTTCAGGTCGTCGTACTCGAGCGTGTCGGCGGCGGTGGTCAGTCGCAGGTCGAAGTCGGGCACCGACGAGGCGATGCCGTCGGCCATCGAGAAGACCCGCGAGCCAGGGGCCGGAATGCCGACGGTGAAGAAGTCGGCCTCTCCGGCCGGTGTGATCGAGCCCTCGGTCGCCGTTCCGGCGACGCCGGCCTGCGCCGGCGAGTCGTTCGGCTCGACCTCCGCGCTGCAGCGGGTGACTTCGACCGTCACGGGCGAGCCGGGGCCGGGGACCGTTTCGTCCGCGATCACCCAGACCGTCTGGCCGGCATTCAGCGCGAGACACTGGGTCTCTTCCGCCGAGAACACGGTTGCCGGTGAGCGGTTCGCGGCGGCGAGGCACTGCGACAGCACGACCGGCGAAGGGCCGGATTCGCAGGCCTTGTCGACGATCAGCACGAGGTTGGTTCCCTGCCCGTTCGTCGCGCGGAAGGAGTACGTGTCGGCGGTGGGCGCGGTGAACTTCCACACGAGGTCGCGCCCCGAGGCGGTGCTCGCGGCCTGTCCGACGCCCTGGTAGCAGACGCTCGCGGCGGCCAGCTCGTAGTTGTTGCCGGTGAAGGCGTTGGTCGCCGCGTCCACGGCCACGTTCAGCGTGAGCGCCGGCGCGCCCGCGCACAGATCGTTCGGCGGGGCCAGGGCCTGCGAGACGCGCAGCTGCAGCGCGGTCTGCGCCGCTGCCGGCAGCGGCTGCCCGTACTGCGACGCCAGGACGTAGTAGGCCGTGCCGGCGTTCAGGTTCATCGTGAGAGTCGACTGCAGCGCCTCGCTGTTGCACGAATCGTTGTCGCAGCCCGTCGGCACCTCGACGAACGGCCCGGAACAGCCCCCCGCGGAGGTGTACACGGCCACCACCGTGTCGTCCACGCTGGTCAGCGTGGGCGCGTCGGCGCAGGTCGAGAGGGTCCAGGGCCCCGACGTCGGGGGCGTGAACTGATACCAGACTCCGCGCGAGGTTGCCGGAGCGCAGCTCGGCGCCGCCGGATCGCCGAGGCACGTCGCGCCGGTGATGTCGGTCACGAGCGGCGAGGTCCACGGAAAGGGCCCCGACGTCGGCACGATCGTCCGTCCGGCGCACTGGTCGTTCGCCGGCGGCGGCAGCGAAATGCGGTCGGCGCGGAGCTGCAGCGCCGTATTGCCGGGGGCCGGCGGCGCGGTGCCGTTCTGCCAGACGACGATCAGATAGGTCGTGCCGCCAGTCAGCTCCGTCGCGATCGAAGCCTGCAGATTCTCGTTCACGCATGCGTCCTGGTCGCAGCCGTCGCCGCAGCCGCTCGACGACACCTCGACGAAGGGTCCCATGCAGCTCGTGGCGGAATAGACCGTCATCAGCGTGTCGTCGACCGTTGTGCCGGTGGGCGCGTCGGCGCAGGTACTGAACGAGTACGTGCCGGTCTGGGTCGGTGCGAAGCGGAACCACACGCTGCGCGAGCGCGGGCCGAAGGAGCACGAAGGAGCCAGCGGATCGCCCGTCGTCGTGGCGCCGGTGAGATCGGGGATGATCGGCGTCGTGTGCGGGAAGGGGCCCGTCGAGGGAATGATCATCGCCCCGGCGCACAGGTCGTTGATCGGCGGAGTCGGAGGCGCGGGAACCTGCGTCACCCGCACCTGAACGGCGGTGCCACCGGCCGGCGGCGGCGCGCTGCCGAATTTCCAGACGACGATGAAGTAGCGCGTTCCGGCCGTCAGCGTCGTGGTGATGCTCGATTGAAAGGCCTCGAAGGCGCAGGAGTCGTCATCGCAGCCGGCCGTCGTGCCGGAGGTGGGAAGCTCGGTGAACGGACCGGCGCAGTTCCCGCCGGGGGCCGTGTAGATCGAAACCACGGTGTCGTCCACAGTTGTGCCGGTCGGTCCGTCGGCGCAGTCGGAGATCGAATAGGCCCCGCTCACGGACGGTGTGAACGAGTACCAGACACTGAAGAACGCGTTCGACTGACACGAGGGCAGCGGCGGATCGCCCGCCGAGCCGGCGCCCGAGATATCGGCGGTGAGCGCCGTCGTGTACGGGAACGGGCCGGCGGCCGGGATCGTTTCCGCGCCGCTGCACAGATCGTTCGGCGGGGCCGCCGCCGTTCCGTGGGGCGACGTGGAGGGATCGATCGCGTCGCGCGGGCTCTGCGGTTCGTCCCCCGGCGCGAGCAGCGCGGCCTTCAGGAGAATCGCGCCGGTCGCCGTGCGCGGGTCTACCTCGATCCCGAGCAAGTGCCGATCGGGACCATCCCCCGGATATAGAAGCAGCCGAGCGTCCACTTCCCTGCCCGTTTCGTCGGCGGCCGCGACCGGTCCCCATCGCAATTGGGGCTCGCCGTCCGGCGGGCCGAGCAGCTCGAGCGACCTCCCCTCGGCATCCAGCCGCGGCGCCAGATCCGTCTCGAGCGACCAGGTCACGATCAGCCCCAGCGGGCGATCGGACGGAACGGGATCGAGCCGCAGGAGCATGACCGGCGTCTTCCCCGAGAAGTCCCAGGTCTCCGTCACGGCGCCCGGATGGACGATCGTCCACCGGTCGCGATCCCGCCGGAGGGCGCCTCCCGGAATACCCAGCGGATCGTGCGGAGGTCCGGCGCTTTCCAGCCGAAGCCTCACCGCCGGGGGAGCGTCCGGGGCGCTGGCCAGCCGGATTTCGATCCCCCCGTCAGGGGTGCCGGCGTCGAGACGCACCCTTCCCGTCGCCTGCGCGGGGACGCCGGCAAAGGCCATGACGAGTGCGGCGGCCGCCGCAACGCGGTTCGTTCTGCGGTCCAAGGGTTTCGAGCGGGCCCGGAGCCGCCCCCGCTGGGATGGAAGAGGGGGAGGAGCGGTCCAGAGGGAGGACGTACTGCGAAGCCGGACCCGGGGCAACGAGCGCCTCAGGGCGGCCGCCCGGGGCCTCTTTATGAAGCCCCGAGACGGCGCATGACGAAATTCTGGTGCCAGATCAGGTCTTCGAGGATCAGGTCTACCTCGGACTTGAAGTCCGGCCAGGCGGCGTCCGAAACCGTGGGCGCGGCGGCGGCCTTTTCGCGCAGGACCGGCAGCCGGGCCTTCATCGCTTCGACCTTCTCGACGGCGACCGGGTCGTCCTTGGCCTTGGCCATCCTGTGTCCGAGCAGGGTGATGTTTTTGTCCCAGTCGGCGATGCGCATCTCGATCACCGCCGTGTAAGCGGTTCTTCCGCGGTCATCCACGAGCGAATCTCCCTCTGCGCACGGCCGCCGCCTCGGGCTCGGCCGTGCGGCCGACCGCCGCGGCGATCAGGCGGATCCTGCCCGCCAGTTCGGCGAACTGTTCCGGCGTGATGGACTGCGCCCCGTCGGAGCGCGCCTCGGCCGGGGAGTGATGTACTTCGATGAGCACGCCGTCGGCGCCCGCCGCGATGGCGGCGGCCGCCATCGGGGCCACGCGGTCGCGCACCCCGGTGCCGTGCGACGGATCCACGATGACGGGCAGGTGCGAGAGCTGCTTCACCGCCGGCACGATGCCCAGATCGAGTGTGTTGCGGGAGGAGCCGTCGAAGGAGCGGATACCGCGCTCGCAGAGCACGACCGAAGGGTTGCCTCCCATCAGCAGGTACTCCGCGGCCAGAAGCCACTCCTCGAGAGTTGCGGCCGGTCCGCGCTTCAGCAGAACCGGACGGCGCGCCCGCGCCAGGTCCTTGAGCAGGGAGAAATTCTGCATGTTCCGCGCGCCGACCTGGATCAGATCGGCGACTTCGCAGACGAGCGGGATGTCGGCGGGGTGCATGACTTCCGTCACGACCTTCAGCCCGTGCCGCTCGGCGGCGCGCTTCAGAAGGCGGAGCGCCGGCTCGCCAAGCCCCTGGAACGAGTATGGCGAGGTCCGCGGCTTCCATGCGCCGCCGCGCAGGACACGGGCGCCGGCGGCACGCACCGCCGCGGCGACCTGCTCCAGGGCCCCTTCGTCCTCCACAGCGCACGGGCCCGCCATGAGCACGATTTCTTCACCGCCGATCAGGACCCCGTCCCCGAGGTCCACGACGGTATTCCCGGGATGATCGGCACGGCCGGCCAGCCGCCACGGCTCGCTGATGCGAACCACCTCGGCCACGCCCGCCATCGTGCGCAGGATCCGGTCGTCGAGACCGCTGGTCGGGCCGAGAACACCCAGAACCGTGCGACGCGCGCCGGTGGATCGCTGCGCCGGAAAGCCGAGCCGGTCCAGGAACGCCGCCACTGCGGCGATCTGCTCCTCCGTCGCGCGCTCGGTCATTACGATGATCATCGTCGGGGTCGAGACTCCGTGGGACGCGCCAGCGGCGACGGCAGCCGATTATAGCGAACGGGCGCCGCTCACCGGGACCAGACCCTTTCGCTCTCCAGGAGGGCCGTCGCCGTTCTCGCCGAAACGGCGAGCGCCTCGAGCCGGTCCACATCGAGCTGACCGGGGGTGTACTCGCAGCCTTCGAGAAGATCGACGCCGTACGGCCGCACGTAGCCGATCGCCTCGGCGAGCGCGGCGGGGTCTGCGAGCCCGCCGATGACGACGCGGCAGACGCGCGCCGCGCCCCGGGCGCAGGTCCAATCCGGCGGCAGCTCCCGTGCCCCTGCCGAGGGCGGGGACAGCGCGAGCCGCAGCGCGGCGGCCGGGATGCGTCCGAGCCGGGCTGCATCGGAGGCGCGTCCCGCTCCGATCGAAACGATGCGCGCGGGATCGCCCTGGGACGCCGGCGCCATCCCCGAATCTTCGCCGATCTGCACGACGCGGATGCGGGCCTCCGCGGCGGCCGCCCGCACCGTCCGCGCAGGCGTCGTCCGCCGGAACACCGCGACGCACGTCAGGAGAGGCGGCAGACGCAGGGCGAGCTGCACCGCTTCCTCGGGGGTGACGCTGCCCGGCGCGCCATCCATCGGGATCCCGAGCGCGTCGGCGCCCAGGTGCGCGGCTTCCTGAGCGTCCCGCTCGTTCGCGACGCCGCAGATCTTCAGCCGCACGCTCACGCCGCCCTCCGCGCCGGCGCCGCGAGGAAGTTCTCGAGCAGGCGTGCGCCCGCCGGTGTCAGGATCGATTCGGGATGGAACTGCACGCCCTCGACCGGCAGAGTGCGGTGACGCAGCCCCATCACGACGCCGTCGGCGGTCCTGGCCGTAACCTCGAGGACGCCGGGGACGGACACCGGGTCCACGACGAGCGAGTGGTAGCGCATCGCGGGAAAGGGCGACTCCAGCCCGTGGAAGAGACCGCCCCCGTCATGGTGAACGAGGGAAGTCTTTCCATGCATCAGCGCCGGCGCCCGCACGATACGCCCGCCGTAATGCGCCCCGATCGCCTGATGGCCCAGGCAGACGCCGAGCAGAGGCACGCGTCCCGCAAGCCGCGCGATGAGCGCCATGGTGATGCCGGCGCGCTCGGGAGTTCCGGGGCCCGGTGAGATCACCACGCGCTGCCAGCCTCCGCGAACGACATCGTCCACCGAGGCCGTGTCGCTCCGCTCCACCGTGACGGCGGCGCCGGCCGCCTCGAAGGCCTGCACGAGGTTCCAGGTGAAGGAGTCCCGGTTGTCGAGCAGGTAGACCCGCAAGGGCGCGGTCAATCCACGAGGAACTTCACGAAGACCGGGTCGGGAAGCCCCTCGGCCTGCAGGTGGAGCTCGAAGCGGCGGCCGATGAGAGCCCCCTCGGGCCGGGGGAAGTAGAGGTATTCGCTGGCGTAGTGGAACTTCGGCAGCTCCAGCCGGTCGAAGACGACCCCCTCCGTGCGAATCGGGAAGAACGCGCTGTCCACGTAGGAGTACGACGGGAACTTGCCGTTCCAGATCTCGAAGAAGGTCGTGAAGTTCCGGTCGGTCTGGGCGCGGTGGTACTTCTCGTTGATCTCCGAGAAGGGGGCCATCGGATAGCGGCGTCCGCCGTCGTCGTACAGGAGGAAGGACTCCCGGTTGATCTTGACCACCGTGACGCCCTTGTTCGCGATGCCGACCGCCAGCGGAATGTAGGACTCCGCCTCGCGATACCGCGTCGCCTGCGTGCCGACCGCGAGGGCCACGAGCTTCCCTTCCTCGACGTACGTGAACGCGTCGAGCCGCCGGTCCAGACCTTCGAACTTCTTCGGATTCTTGCGGACCTGCGGACTCTCGCAGGCGGCGGCCGCGAGGGCCGCGACGACGGCGAGCACGGGGAGCAGTCTTCTCATGCGCCTCTCCTTTCGGGGAGCCCGTTCCGTTTCCATTGTAGTGCGAGCGAGGCCGTCATCGCCTCCCTCCGGGCGCCGGCCCGCTCCGCTCCCCCGCCGAACCAGATCTCCTGCTGCAGCAGTGCCTGCTCGATCAGGATCTCGAGTCCGCCGATGGCGGCGGACCCGTTCCTGCGCGCGCCGGCGATCCAGTCCGTCTCGCCCTGCGGGCGCTCCGCCCTGTAAACGAAGTCGACCACCAGGCGTGGAGCCCCCGCGCCGGTGGCCGGCGGAAGAGGCATCCTCCCGCACCCCGCGCCGCCGAGGGGTGTCGCGTTGATGACGATGTCGGCGGCGACGGGTCCGGGGAATCCGGGAGCGGCCGATCCTCCCGTGAGACGGGACGCTTCGACGGCCTGCTCCCGCCGGCGCGCCGAGTACACGACACGGCCGCCGGCGGAGGCGCACGCGGCGCCGGCGCCGCGCGCAGCGCCTCCCGCCCCCAGGATCAGGACCGTCGCCCCGCGCAGCGAATCCTCACCGAGCCGTGCCTGCATCACGCGCAGCAGCGCCGCAGCGTCGGTGTTGAAGACCTGCCACCCCGGGCCGTCGCCGGAGCGCTTCAGTGTGTTCGCCGCCCCCGAGATCCGCGCCGCGTCGTCCCCCGCCGCGCCGGCGCGCGCCGCCTGCGTCTTGAACGGGATCGTCACCGAGAGACCCTGGAGGTGGAGCGCGGAAGCCGTCTCGAGGACCGCGGCGAAGTCCGCCGAAGGCAGAGGAACGTAGAGACCGCGGCGGCCGTCCTCACGGAGCACGGAGTTGTGAAGGCGTGGAGAGTGGGAGCGCGCGATCGGATCCCCCGCCAGGCCGAGAAGCGCCGGTCCCACGCGAAGACGGTCCAGCCCGTACGTGCCGGCGATCTCCTCGAGACCGGGCTGGCCGGGGGCGGCGGGCCGGGCCGGGTCGGCGGCCCAGTACACCCCGGCCGATCCCGACGGCAGAGAGAGAAGACGCGTGACATCCCCCGCGGGCCCGGTGCCGAATGCGATGAGCGGCGGCGCGTCCGCTCCGCCGTGCGCGGCGACCGCATGCAGCAGACGCAGCGCTTCGGAGAGCGACATGACGCGCGGAACGTATTTCGCGGCTGCTCGCGGGCCGTGCGCCCGCGCTTCCGCGATCACGCCGCCGACCACGCCGGCGGCGTCGGCCGGGAACGTCTCGTCGTGGCGCGAAACGATCAGCCGGCAGCGGTCCGGGAGTGGACCGATTCGTGCGGCGAGGCCGCTGCCCGCTTCGACATCGAGCCACTCCGCGCCCGCGTCGGCCGCGGCGCGCAGCCGCGCGGCGCGCTGCTCATCGGGGAGACCGGCAGCCGAGCCGCCGCGGCAGGTGGCGATGACGGCGAGCCCTGCCGTGCGCGCCGGCCCGACGACGAGTCTCCGCAGAGCGTCCGCATCGAGCGGCTCGCGGATCAGATCGAGGCGCGCCTCGACCGAATCGGCGCCGCACCGCGCCGCTCTCGCGATCTGCGCGGCGAGGGACGCCGCGGGCGGATCGTGCGGAACGAGACAGGCGACATGCCCCGGCGACGCGGGGCCCTTCACCTCACACCCGGGGGCCACGGAGCGTGCAGGCTAGCATGCTATTCTCGGTGCTCCGAGCCGCTGCGACGCACGTGTCGCGCGCATCCCGACAGGAGAATCGTGTGGACAGCCAGTCGCGTTCGCGGCTGACTCAGTTCGCCTCTTCGGGCGGTTGAGCAGCTAAGCTGAGTCCGGTGGACTTGCAGGAGATCGTCGCGCGGCTGAAGCCGGCGAGCGCGGATCCGAACCTCCTCGTGGGGTTCGACACCGCGGACGATGCCGGTGTGTACCGCATCAGCGACGAGCTCGCGCTCGTGCAGACGGTGGATTTCATCACCCCCGTCGTGGACGACCCGTATGTCTACGGACAGGTGGCGGCGGCGAACGCCCTCTCCGACGTGTGGGCGATGGGCGGGCGCCCGCTCACCGCCATGAACATCTGCTGCTTTCCGGCGAAGGGGATTCCGAAGGCGGATCTCGCGCGGCTGCTCGAGGGGGCCCACGAGCGGATCCTGGCGGCCGGCGCGACGCTGGTCGGCGGACACTCCGTGACCGATCCGGAGCTGAAATTCGGGCTCTCGGTCACCGGCCTCGTGCACCCCGACCGGATCCTGGCCAACGCCGGCGCGCGCGCCGGCGATGCGCTGATCCTCACGAAGCCGATCGGCACCGGGGTCATCGTCGGCGGTCTCAGAAAAGGCAAGGTTCCCGACGCGCTGCGGGATCGCGCGATCGCGAACATGATCGCTCTCAACGACGCCGCCGCCCGCGAGGCGCTCGCCCACGGAGCCCGCGGCGCGACCGACATCACGGGGTTCGGGCTCGCCGGGCACGCGCTGGAGATGGCGCGCGCGTCGGCGGTCGGCCTGCGCTTCCGCTTCGACGCCATCCCCCGTTACGATGACGCCCTCGATCTCATCCGCGCCGGCGTCACCACGCTGAACACGCCGCTCAACCGGAAGATGGTCGAGCCGTGGCTCCGCTGGGGGGGCCGTTTCACGAGCGAGGAGGAGACGCTGGTGTTCGATCCGCAGACCTCGGGAGGACTCCTGATCTCCCTGCCCGCGGGTCGTGCGGCGGCCTGCGTCGCCGCGCTGCGCGGCGCCGGCGTGGCCGCCGCGGCAATCGTCGGTGAGGCGGTCGCCTCGGAAACCCCCTTCCTCGAATTCACCCGCTGACGCGATGCAGACCCCCGGCCTCCGCACCACGCCGTTCCATCCGCGTACGGCGGCTCTCATGGAAGGCGCCGCCTGGCGGCGCTGGGCGGGCTACACGGTCGCCTCCTGCTACGAGCTGTCCCACGAGCGCGAGTACTGGGCGATCCGCAACTCCGCCGCGCTCATCGACGTCACGCCGCTGTACAAGTATCTCGTCCACGGCCCAGGCGCGGCGCGGCTGCTCGACCGCGTCGTGACCCGCGACATCACGAAGCTCCAGGTGGGGCAGGTCTATTACACCCCCTGGTGCGACACCCGCGGCAAGGTGATCGACGACGGCACGATCTCGCGTCTGGACGACACCACGTTCCGGATGACCTCCGCCGATCCGAACGAGCGCTGGCTCACGATGAACGCGCGCGGGCTGGACGTTTCGATCCAGGAGATCTCCGAGGCGGTGGGCGCGCTCTCGCTGCAGGGGCCGACCTCGCGCGCGATCCTCGCTTCCGGGTTCGAGGGGGGGGACGTCGAGAAATTGAAATACTTCCGCTTCGTCGCGGGGCGATTCCGCGGGATCCCCGTGACGATCTCCCGCACCGGGTACACCGGAGATCTCGGCTACGAGATCTGGGTCGAGTCCGGCCGGGCGCTCGACCTGTGGGACGCCCTCGTGGAGGCTGGCACGCCGCACGGGCTGACGCCCACCGGGATCCTAGGTCTCGACATCGCGCGCATCGAAGCCGGCCTGATCATGATCGAGATCGACTACGTCTCGGCGCACCACGCCCTGATCGAGTCGCAGACCAGCTCTCCGTGGGAGATCAATCTCGGCTGGACCGTCAGCCTCACCAAGGGGCCCCATAACGGGCTCGAAGCGCTCCGGGCCGAGAAGGAAAAGGGCTCCCAGTGGCAGTTCGTCGGCATCGACGTGGAGTGGACCTCTCTCGAGGCGCTCTTCGCCGAGCACCGTCTGCCGCCGCGCCTCCCGGCCATCGCGTGGCGCATGAGCGTGCCGCTGTATGCCGCGGGCCGTCAGGTCGGCTATGCGAGCAGCGGCTGCTGGTCCCCGCTCCTCAAGAAGATGATCGCCCTCGCGCACATCGAGACCCCCTGGGCGAAGCCCGGCACCGAGGTCTTCATGGAGGTCACCGTCGAGCACCACCGGCGGCAGGCCGCCGCGAAAGTCGCGGCGCTCCCGTTCTTCAACCCTGAAAGGAAGCGGGCGTGACCGCCACGGGCGCGAACCGGTACGACGCCATCCTCATCGGCGGGGGCCACAACGCCCTCGTCGCCGCGGCCTATCTCGGCGCCGCCGGCCGCAAGGTCATCGTCCTCGAGCGGCGCGACCGCGTCGGCGGCGCGGCCGTGACCGAGGAGGTCTTCCCCGGCTTCAAGTTCACCGTCTTCTCGTACGTCGTCAGTCTCCTGCGCCCGGAGATCATCCGGGACCTGGAGCTGCCGAAGCACGGGCTGCAGATCCTTCCTCTCGAGAGCACGCTGACCCCGCTCGAAAACGGCGACTCGCTCGCGATGTGGGGCGATCCGGACCGCTCGCGCCGGGAGTTGCGCCGGCACTCGGTGAAGGATGCCGAGGCGCTCGACGAGTTCGGCCGGCTGATGCACCACATGGCGATGGCGGTCCGGCCGATCCTCGGGATGATTCCCCCGGACCCGACGTCCCTCTCGCCGCGGGAGCTTCTTTCGCTCGCCCGGCTGGGGCGCCACTTCGCCGCCGTCGGCGGAGAGAACTTCCACTGGCTCTACAAGCTCATGACGATGAGCTCGGCCGACTTCCTCGACGAGTGGTTCGAGTGCGAGCCGCTCAAGGCGACCAAGTCGGCGTCGGGGATCATCGGGACCTTCCTCGGGCCGCGCTCCCCGGGCACGGCCTACGTGCTGCTGCACCACTACATGGGGGAGATCGACGGAGCGTTCCGTGCATGGGGCTTTGCGAAGGGCGGCACGGGGGCCATCTCGGAGTCGATCGCGGCGGCGGCGCGGGCCCGCGGCGTGGAGATCCGCTGCGAGGCGGCGGTCACGAAGGTCCTCGAGCGCGGCGGCCGGGCCGAAGGGGTCGTGCTCGAGTCGGGCGAGGAAATCCGCGCGCCGCTCGTCGTCTCGGGTCTCGATCCGCGCCAGACATTCCTCCGGATGCTCGATCCGGCGTCGCTGCCCGGCGACCTGGTGACGGCGATCCGGCGGTACAAGTTCCGCGGCTCCTCGGGCAAGGTGAACCTGGCCCTCTCGGAACCCCCGAGCTGGTCCTGCCGCCCCGGCTCCGGCCCGCATCTGAGAGGAGCGATCTCGATCAGCCCTTCGATCGCGTGGATCGAGCGGGCGCACGACGATGCGAAATACGGCCAGTTCTCCCGCCGGCCGTACATCGACATCATCCTTCCGTCCATGATCGACCCCGGAATGGCGCCTCCCGGAAAGCACATGATGTCCTGCTTCGTGCAGTACGCCCCGTTCAATCTGACCGGTGGATGGAACGCCGAGAAGCGCGAGGCGTTCGGCGACGCCGTGGTGTCGACGCTCGCCCGGTTCGCGCCGAATCTCCCCGGCGCCATCCTGCACCGGCAGGTCATCACGCCGTGGGACATCGAGCGGATGACGGGGCTCTCCGAGGGGAACATCTTTCAGGGCGAGCTTGCGCTTCACCAGATGTTCTTCCTGCGCCCGGCCCCGGCCTGGGCGAAGTTCCGCACCCCGGTGCGCGGCTACTGGCAGTGCGGGGCGGGGACGCATCCGGGCGGCGGGATCATGGGCGCCTCCGGGCGCCTCGCCGCGCTGGAGATGCTCGCCGAAGCCGGAGGCGCGCGATGAGCCGGCCGGCGTCGTGGGACGCGATCGTCATCGGGGGCGGTCTGAACGGGCTGACCGCGGCGACGGCCCTCGCGCGCGCCGGGCGGCGCACGCTCGTTCTCGAGCGCCGGCAGATCGCCGGCGGGACGGCGACGACCGAGGAGTTCGCTCCCGGCTTTCGCGCGGACGGCACCCTTCACGATGTCGGCTGGCTCGCCCCGCCGGTCGCGGACCTGATGGGTCTCGGCCGCTTCGAGCTCGTGCGGCCCGACCCGCAGGCGATCGTTCCCCTGCCCGACGGCGGCGTCTTCACGCTCCCCGCCGCGCCCCGCGAGGCGGTGGAGGCGATCCGGCGCTTCTCCGCCGCCGATGCGGCGGCGTGGGAAGAATTCTGCGCCGGCATGGACCGGCTGGCCGGGTTCCTCGCGACGATCGCCCTCGCGCCGGCGCCGCGGCCGCTCGACCTCTCCCCGGGGAACCTGGTGCCGCTGCTTTCGCTGGGCCGGCGGGTGCGCGGTCTGGGCCGCGCCGGGATGATCGATCTGCTGCGGATCGTGCCGATGTCCGCCGCTGAGCTCCTGAGCGACCGGTTCGAGTGCGAGCCGCTGAAAGGCGCCGTCGCGGCGGCCGGACTCGCGCATCTGTTTCAGGGGCCCCGCGCGGGAGGCACCGCCTTCACGCTCCTGCACCACCACATGGGGGCGGGCGCCGGGCGGTTTCGCGGCAGAGGCTTCGTGCGCGGGGGGGCGGGTGTCCTTGCGGATGCGTTCGCCGCCGCGGCGCGGGCGGCCGGGGCCGAGATCCGGTTCTCCGCCGAGGTCGCCGCGATCCGTCTCGCCGGCGGCCGGCTGCGCGGCGTGGCGCTGGCCGGCGGCGACGAGATCGACGCTCCCGCCGTGCTTTCGAGCGTCGACCCCAGGCGCACGCTCCTGGGCATGGTCCCTGCGGAGGCGCTGGATCCGGAGCTGGCGCGGTCGGTCTCGCACATCAAGTGCCGCGGCGTCATGGTGAAGGTCCGGCTCGCGCTCGCCGAAGCGCCCCGCCTGCGCGGCGCGGCGGGAGGCGAGCTTCCGGCGGGAATTCTCTCCCTCACTCCCGATCTCGATACGATGGAGCGGGCGTACGACGACGCGAAGCACGGCGGCATCTCCCGGCGGCCGGTCGTGGAGGCGTTTCTCCCGACCCGGCTCGATCCGTCGCTCGCACCGGCCGGCCGCCATGTGCTGACAGCATGGGGTCAGTTCGCGCCGTATCGTCTTTCCGAGGGCGGCTGGGACGCCGGGCGCAGGGAGGCCGCGGGAGACGCCATCGTGGCGGCGCTCGCCGAGGCGGCCCCGAACATCCCGGGGGCGATACTCCACCGCCAGGTGCTGACGCCGGTCGACCTGGAGAACCGGCTGGGAGCTCCGGAGGGCAATCTGTATCAGGGCGAAATGACACTCGACCAGATCCTGTTCATGCGGCCCGTGGGGGGCTGGGCCCGGCACGAGACGCCGGTCGACGGGCTCTGGCTGTGCGGCACCGGCACTCACCCCGGCGGCGGGCTGCCCGGAGCCGCCGGCATGCTCGGGGCGCGGGCGGCGCTGCGCGCGGCGCGGCGCTCCCCGTCCGTGCGGACGGACGCGCGGTGACGACCGGGTTCCTCAGTACGACGCGGTTCCACAAGGCCGGCTCGCGCACGCTCCCGCGCGATCTGTATCTCTCGCAGGCGGTTTTCGATCGCGAGATGGACGTGATCTTCCGCCGGCGCTGGATCTGCGCCGGCCGGTCCGAGGACGTCGCGAAGCCGGGCGATTTCTTCACCGTGAGGATCGCCGGAGAGAGTCTCATCGTCACGCGCGATCAGAGCGGGGCGGCACACGCCCACTTCAACGTCTGCCGCCATCGGGGCACGCGGCTCTGCGACGCGGGCTCCGGGCGGTTCACCGACTCGATCCGCTGCCCCTATCACGGGTGGTCGTACGGGCTCGACGGCCGGCTGCTCGGCGCGCCGCACATGAACGAGGTGGAGGGGTTCGACCGCGCCGAATGGCCCCTGCACGGCGCCGGCCTCGCCGAATGGGAGGGCTTTCTGTTCGTGAACCTCGCCGAGCGGCCGGAGCCGTTCGAGACCGCCTTCGCCCCGATGATCGGCCGTCTCTCCCGCTACGGAATGCCGGACCTGCGGCGCGTGCAGCGGATCGAGTACACCGTCGCGGCCAACTGGAAGCTGGTCTTCCAGAACTACGGGGAGTGCCTGCACTGCCCTGTGCTGCACCCGCTGCTCAACACCCGCACCCCCTACACTTCGGGCGCGAACGACCTCGTCGAGGGGCCGTTCCTCGGCGGCTACATGGCGCTGACGGTCGCCGGCGGCAGCATGTCGGTCTCCGGGGAGCGGTGCGCGCCGATCCTGCCGGGTGTGCCGCCCGAAGACGGCGACCGCGTCTACTACTACTCGCTCCTGCCGAATCTGCTTCTCTCCCCGCACCCGGATTACGTGATGGCGCACACACTATGGCCGCTCTCGCCCGGGAGCACGCGCATCGTCTGCGAGTGGCTCTTCCACCCCGGCGCCGCGGCCGATCCGTCCTACCGGCCGAACGACGCGATCGAGTTCTGGGACATCACGAATCGCGAGGACTGGCGTATCAGCGAGCTGTCGTGGGCCGGCATCAACTCGAGCCGGTACGGGCCGGGGCCTTACTCCGCGCGCGAGGCGATTCTGGCGGCGTGGGACCGCGAGTACCAACGGATCATGGCGTCGGGGTAGCGCGCCTAGAGCAGGGTCACCGGATCCACGTCCACTGCGAGCAGGCGCAGAAGACCGGCCGCCGCCGTCTCTTCCTGCATGGCGCGCAGCGCCGCTCCGAGACGCCGCCGCGAGCCGGCGCGGGCGATCACCTGGAACCGCCACTGCCCGCGGATCCGTTCGATCGGCGCCGGGGCCGGCCCCAGCACCTCGACCTGGCCGGCGCCGGCCCGCTGCAGAGACCCCGCCGCCGCCTCCGCGGCGGCTCTGGCCCGCTCCGCCCCGGCCGCGCGCGCGAGCACGAGGGCGAGGGATGTGAACGGCGGATGCCGCAGCGCCTTCCGGATCGCCATCTCGTGCCCGTAGAACCGGACCGCGTCGTGCGCCGCCACCGCCTGGAACACCTCGTGATCCGGCTGCAGGGCCTGGATCAGCACGCGTCCCCCGTGATCGCCGCGGCCCGCCCGCCCGGTCACCTGCGCGAGGAGCTGCCACGTCCGCTCCGCGGCGCGAAAGTCCGGCATGCCGAGCAGCGCATCGGCAGAGAGCACCCCCACGAGGGTCACGCGCGGGAAGTCGTGTCCCTTCGCTACCATCTGAGTGCCGACGAGGACGTCGGTCTCCCCCTTCTCGAAGGACGCGAGGATCCGCTCCTGTGCCCGCGGCGCCGCCGCGGCATCGCTGTCCATCCGCGCGATCCGCGCCGAGGGGAACGCGCGGCGCAGCTCGTCCTCGATGCGCTCCGTGCCTTCGCCGATCGGCTGGATCCACTCCGATCCGCAGGCGAGACAGAGGCGCGGCTGCGGGCGCGTCGCTCCGCAGTGATGGCAGCGCAGGATCGCCCCCTCGCGGTGCAGAACCTGCGCCACGGAGCAGCGCGGGCAGCGGACGATCTCGCCGCACGCCCGGCACAGCAGCCCGCGTGCGAGACCGCGGCGGTTGATCAGGATCACCGCCTGTTCCTTCCGGTCGAGCGTCTCGCCGAGAGCGCCGAGCAGCGGGCGCGACAGCGGATCGGCCACGCCGGTCGCCCGGAACTCTTCACGGAGGTTCACGAATTCCACCTCCGGCATCGGGCGCCCGCCAATCCGCTCCGGCAGGACGAGGCGGAGGTAGCGTCCGCTCTGCGCGTGGCGCCACGACTCGAGAGACGGCGTGGCGCTGCCGAGCACGACGGCGGCGCCTGTGAAGCCGGCCCGGACGATCGCCAGATCGCGCGCGTGGTAGCGGGGCGACTCCTGCTGCTTGTAGGACGCGTCGTGCTCCTCGTCGACGATCACGAGACCGAGGCGGTCGACTGGCGCAAACACGGCCGAGCGGGCTCCCAGGGCGATGCGCGCCTCACCCAGCCGGAGGCGCCGCCAGGCGGCGGCGCGGCGGGCCGGCGTCAGGCGCGAGTGCAGCACTTCGACGGCGTCTCCGAACCGGGCGCGGAGCGCGCGTGCGAGCAGCGGAGTCAGTCCGATCTCCGGCACGAGATACAGACAGCCCTCGCGGCGCGACAGGGCCGACTCGATGGCGCGCAGATACACCTCGGTCTTGCCGCTTCCGGTCACGCCGTGCAGAAGCGCAACGGTGGGCGTATCCCCCGTTCCCAGGGCGAGGATCGCGGCGAGGGCGGCGTCCTGCCGCGCGTTGAGCATGTGCCGCTCCGCCGGCACGATCGCCGGCTCTTCCGCGCGGAGCGGCCGGCCGCGCGCCGCCCAGTCGGCCGGCTTCCTGGCGGTGCGCCCGCGCTCCACCAGACGCTCGCGCAGGAGCCGCGAGAGCATGGCGCGCCCGCCGGGACCGGCACGGCGGACGGCGGAGCCTTCAGGTACCCCTTCGGCGCCCGCTTCGTGCAGGAGAGACAGCAGGGCCGCACGCGCGCCCAGACTCTTCAGCCCCGCGCGCCGCGTGTGCGCGCCGCCTCCCATCGGCAGCAGGCTCCGCGCGTCGGCCGCGCCCCGGCGCGTCAGCCGCAGCAGCGGCCCCTCGACACTGCCGCCCATCGGAGGCAGGACCGCCGCCGCCAGCACTCCAGGCGGGGCGAAGTAGTAGTCCGCTGCCCACTCCACGAGACGCACGAGATCCGCCGGGACCGCCGGCCGCTCGTCCGGCGCCTCGAGAACCGGGCGCGGGCCTCCGAACGGCGTCTGCTCTTCCTCGACGGCCGCCAGGACGAGGCCGATTTCTCTTGCCGACCCCCGCGGCACCACAACCCGTCCGCCCGGAAGGGCGCGGCTCTGGAGCGAGGAGGGCACGGCGTAGACGGACGGCGGTCCGTCACGACCGGCGATCGCGACGAGGACGCCGCTCCCGGCCGCGGCCTGATTCATTCCGTGACGCCTCCTCCCGGGGAAGGTCCGGGTGGGCAATAATAGTCAACGCCCTTCGCGCGATGCCAAGACACCGCTCCCATTCATTCCCGGTCCTGATCGCCGCCGCCCTGGCCGTCTCCCGGGCGCTTGCCGGCCCCGCCGCCGGCGGGGCGCCGGCGACATCCGCGCGCCGGCCGAACATTCTGTTCATCCTGACCGACGATCAGCGGTGGGACTCGATGGGCGCGGCCGGGAACAAGTCGATCCGCACGCCGGCTCTCGACAGGCTGGCGGCGGGCGGCGCCCGGCTCGATGCCTTCTATGTGTCCTCGCCGCTCTGCTCGCCCTCGCGCGCGAGTCTTCTCTCCGGCCTGTACCCGCACCAGACGGGGGTCGAGAACAACGCCGGCCGGCGCGACCTGCCGGATGGGACGCGCACGATCGCCGCGGCCCTGAACCAGGCCGGCTACCTCACCGGATTCATCGGCAAGGCGCATCTGGGAGGCGAGCCGGCGGCGTGGGGCTTCAAGGAATCGCCCATCTACTACCCGTACGCGCAGCTGCGGGACCCGACCGATCCCGAGTTCGTGTCCGGGGGCGCGACGAAGAAAGTGAAGGGCACCGCCTCTCAGGTCTTCGCGGACGCCGCAATCAAGTTCCTGGAGACGCACAGATCCGACACCTTCTTCCTGTGGCTGGCGACGACCTCGCCCCACGAGCCGCACCGCCTCTATCCGGACCACCCCTATGCGCGCGGCGCGATCACCGCACCGCCGGGGTGGCCGCCGGGCGAGACCTTCGGCGGGGCCGACTGGGACGCCTACTACTCGACCGTCACCGAGATGGACGCGCATCTCGGCCGCGTGCTCGACGCGCTGGATCGCCTGGGACTCGCTCAGAACACCTTCGTGCTCATGACCTCCGACAACGGCTACATGATGCGCAGCCACGGCCAGAAGGCGAAGATCGTCTGGTACGAGGAGTCGTCGCGTGTGCCGGCGCTCGCGCGCTGGCCCGGGCGGATCCGCGCCGGCTCGGTCGTGCCGTTTCCCGCCTCGGCGGTGGATCTGTTTCCGACATTTCTGGACGTCGCGGGCGTGACGGCGCCGCCGGCGCGCGGCATGGAGGGAAAGAGCCTCCTGCCGGCCCTCACCGAGGGGCGGCAGACCCGCCAGCGCGCCTATTCGGAAGCCAAGCTCCCGAAGGACATGGAAGGAACGTACTGGCAGATGGTCCGCGACGACAGGTGGAAGTACGTCCGCTTCGACACCGGCATCGAGATGCTCTACGACCTCGTCGCCGATCCGCACGAGAAGAAGAACCTTGGGAAGGACACGGCGTCGGCCCCGCGACGGGCCGCCATGAAGACGGAGCTCGACCGCTGGCTCGCCGCGACGCCGCGCTGACGCCGTTCCCCCGCGCGCGAGCCACGACCCGCCGATGATCGAAGCCGCCTGTCTCGCCGCCGCCGCGGCCGCCCTCTACTGCTACGCGGGCTATCCCCTCCTGATCCGGGGGATTGCCGCGCTCGCCGGCGCCGATCCGCCTCAGGCGCCTCCGGGGTGGACGCCGCCCACCGTGTCGATCCTCATCGCGGCGTATGACGAGGAAACGACGATCGCCGGGAAGATCCGCGGCTGCTGCGCGCTCGAGCATCCGGCGGGCCGGATGGAGATCGTGATCGTGTCGGACGGCTCGGCCGACCGCACCGTCTCGCGCGCCCGCGAGGCCGCCGCGGCGGCGCCAGCGGGCACGCGCGTGCTGGTGCTCGAGGATCCGCGCCGCAGGGGCAAGGCGCTCTGCATCAACGACGCCGCGGCGGCAAGCACCGGCGATGTGCTCGTGTTCACCGACGCCAACTCCCGGCTCGGCACGGACTCGCTGCGCTGGCTGCTGGCGCCCTTCTCCGACCCGCGCACCGGCTGCGTCGTCGGCGAGCTGGAGTACGAGAACACCGGCGACCCCGCCGTGCGCCGGGGCGAGGGGCTCTACTGGCGCTACGACAACGCAATCAAGCAGGCGGAGTCCCGGCTGGGGAGGGCGATCACCGCGAACGGCGGGCTCTACGCGCTGCGGCGGAATCTGTTCGCCCCGCTCCCTCCGCACCTGTCCGGCGACGCGCTCGATCCGCTGCGCGCCCTTTGCGCGGGGTATCGCTGCTGGTTCGAGAGGCGCGCCCGGGCCGCCGAGCGGGCGGCGGAGAGCTTTCGCGAAGAGTACGGCCGCAAGCTGCGCATCACGACGCACGGGCTCCAGGCGTGGGTGCTGCTGCGCGGGCTGCTCTGGCCACCGCGTCCGCTGCTCGCCTGGGAGTACTTCTCGCACAAGCTGCTGCGGTGGGTGATGCCCGCGATCCTCGCCGCGTGGCTTGCGGGTCTCGTGCTGCTCGCGCTTCCCTGGCCGGCGCTGCCCCGTCTCTTCCCGCTCGCGGTCTGGAGGGGCGCGCTCGGTGCGGCGCTGCTTTTTCTGCTTCTGGCCGCCGCCGGGCTCCTGCTCGAACGGCGGGGCGCCCGCACCGGCGCGCCCGGGCCCGCCGGCAGGCTGGCGCTCGTCTGCGGCTACTTCGTCGTGGTGAACGCCGCCGCGGCGATGTCCCTGCTGCACGTGGTGGGCGGGGTGACGCTCCCGACCTGGGAGAAAAGCGCCTCGACCAGGCCCGCCGGCTCCTGACGCCCTCGCGCGGACCCTCTAGTCCGGGGGGCCTCCGTCGAGGACCCGCTTCACCTTCATCAAGTCTTCCCAGACGGTGCGGCGGTTCTCCGGCGTGTACGAGCGCAGCAGGTATGCGGGATGGAACGTCGGCAGCAGGAGCGTGTCCCGGATCGTCCACCAGCGGCCGCGCAGCGCCGAGATCGGGGCGTTCTTTCCCAGGAGTGTGTTCGCGGCCGGCTTTCCGAGCGCGACGATGACCTTCGGACGGATGATGTCGATCTGCCGGAAGAGGAATCCCTGGCACGCCGCGATCTCATCCGGCTTCGGATCGCGGTTGTCCGGCGGCCGGCACTTCACGATGTTCGCGATGTAGACCTCGTCGCGCGGGATCCCCATCCCCTTTTCGATCATCTCGGTCAGCTTGCGACCGGCCCTGCCGACGAACGGCAGCCCCTGCGCATCCTCATCGGCGCCGGGCCCCTCGCCGATGAACATGAGCTGCGCGTGCGGATTGCCGGAGCCGAATACGATCGTGCGCCGTCCCGCGGAGAGCGCGCAGCGCCGGCAGTCTCCGATCTCCTCGTCGCGCAGGAGCCGCAGCGCCTCTCCCGGGTCGCTCCCCTCCGGCAGGACGGTGCGCTCGTCGAACAGCGACTGTTCGCCGCCGGCCCGCGCGGGAGCCGGGGCGCCGCGCGCGGGCGGCTCCGCCGCCGCCGGAACAGCCAGGCGCGGCTTCGCGGTCTTCGGAAGGTCGCTTACGCCCAGCTCGCGCAGCGCTTCGAGCCAGTCGCGCACCCGGGGGTCGCGCGCGCCGACGGGACCCGCCCCGCTCATGCCCGGTCGCTTTCGCGCGCGGCGGGATGCGGCTGCGGCAGGAGACCGAGCTCCGCCAGCCAGTCGAGGATCGCGTCTGCCTGCGCCGGCTTCGGCGCGAGCGGGAACTCCCTCACGGCTCCGGACGCGGCAAAGCCGGTCAGGATGTTCGTCTCGACATCGAAACCCGCTCCCTCCCGCGTCACGTCGTTCGCGAGGATCGCGTCGCAGCGCTTCGCCGCGAGCTTCCGGCGCGCCTCCGGCGTGGGGTCTCCCGTCTGCGCGGCGAACCCGATCAGCACCCGGTGCCCCTTGGCGGCGCCGAGCTCGGACAGGATGTCGGGGGTCGTCACGAGCGACAGAGCGAGACCGGCGCCGCCCCCCTGCCGGGAGATCTTCCGCGCGGCCGGGCTCTCGACGCGGTAATCGCCGACCGCCGCGGCCATGAGCCCCAGCGCCGAGGAAGGCCAGGCGGCCAGCACAGCCTCTCTCATCTCCGCCACCGTCTCGACGCGCACCAGGTCGACGCCCCATGGCGGCGCGAGGGCGACCGGCCCGCTCACGAGCGTCACGCGGGCGCCGCGGCGGCGCGCGGCATCGGCGAGGGCGTACCCCATCCGGCCCGAGGAGCGGTTCCCGATGAAGCGCACTGGATCGATCGGCTCCCGGGTCGGCCCCGCGGTGACGAGCACGCCCGCGCCCGCGAGCGACGAGCCCCGCGCGGCGGCGCGCAGCGCCGCCGCGACGATCGTCTCGACGGCGGCCAGACGCCCCTCCCCTTCCTCGCCGCAGGCGAGATCGCCGGCTTCGGGAGGCACGATCGTCACCCCGCGCACCGACAGCGCCGCGAGGTTCTCGCGCGTGGACGGGTGGGCCCACATCCGGGAGTTCATCGCCGGCGCGACGACGACGGGGCCGGTGTAGGCGGTGTAGAACGTGCTCAGGAAGTCGTCGGCGACCCCGCGCGCGAACTTTGCGAGACTGTTCGCCGTCGCCGGCGCGACGAGGAGGAGATCCGAGCCGCGCACGAGGTGGATGTGCTCGATCTCGCCGTCGGGCCGCAGATCGAATTGCCCGGTGAGAACCTCGGCGTTCGACAGGGTCTGCAGCGTCAACGGCGTGATGAACTCCCGCGCGTGCGCCGTCATGATCACGTGAACGCCGGCTCCCGCGCGGCGCAGGGCGCGCACGATCTCGGCCGATTTGTACGCCGCAATCCCGCCGGTGACGCCGAGGATGATCCTCACGCGCCGGCCCCCTCCGCGCGCGCCGCGGGGAACCCGGCGAGGCAGGCCGCGGCAGGCGCGCCCATCCGGAGAGACCTCAGCCGCTCGGCGCGCAGAATCGCCCTCAGGTCGCCGAGGGCTTCGTCGAGATCCCGATTGATGACGATGTAGTCGGCCAGGTCGAGCCGCTGCACCTCGGCGACGGCGGTGCGCAGCCGGCGCTCGCGCGCCGCCGCGTTTTCGCTCGAGCGCGCCGCGAGCCGCGCCCGGAGGGTCTCCCAGTCGGGCGGCAGCAGAAAGACCGTCACGGCGTCGGGGCGCGCCCTGCGGATCTGCGCCGCTCCCTGCACGTCGATGTCGAAGAGCAGATCGGCGCCCGCATCCGCGGCGGAATGCAGCTCCTCGGCCGACGTGCCGTACAGATCGCCGTGGACTTCCGCGGACTCCACGAAGCCGCCCGCCCGGCGGCGCGCCTCGAACTCGTCGCGGCTGACGAAGTGATAGTCGCGCCCCTCCGCCTCACCCGGTCTGGGGCTCCGCGTGGTGTGGGACACCGAGAATCGCAGCGACGGCTCCGCGGCCAGCAGCCGCTTCGCGAGCGTCGTCTTGCCGCCTCCCGAGGGCGCCAGCAGGATGAACAGCAGCCCGTCCCGGGGCCCGGACGCGCCGGAGGAGCTCATTCCACGTTCTGGGCCTGCTCGCGGATCTTCTCGAGCAGGGACTTGATCGCCAGCACGTGACGCGTGATCGGCATGTCGGTGCTCTTCGAGCCGATCGTGTTCGTCTCACGCTGCATTTCCTGGAGCAGGAACTCCAGCCGCTTTCCAACCGGCTCGCAGTCCCCTGCGAGCAAACCCCGAGCCGCCTGCAGATGGGCCTCCAGCCGAACCAGCTCCTCGCTGATGTCGCTTCGGTCCGCGAGGAGCGCGATTTCGGCTTCGAGACGGCCCGGGTCGATCGCGACGCCGGCCGCGAGCCGGGCCACCCGCTCCTTCAGACGCTCGCGCACCGCGCCGGGAACCTCCGCGGCGCGCGCGGCGATGCCGAGCCGCTCCGTCTCGATCCCGGAGATCCGCGCCGCGAGATCCTCACCCAGACGAGCCCCCTCCCGCACCCGCTCCGCGTCGTGGGCCGCCATCGCCTCTTCGAGCGCCGCGAAGGCCGCGCGGGCCGGCCCGTCGGGGTTCGCCGGCCCCGCGGGCGGCTCCAGCTCCAGCACGCCCGGCAGCCGCAGGATCTCCGCCAGGCGGAACTCTTCCGCGACACCCAGAGTCGAGGCCAGCTCGCGGGCCGCGGCCACCCAGGCTCTTGCCAGCTCCTTCCGGACCCGGAGCTGGCCCGGCTCGGGGTCTTCGCCGGAGAGGGTTACAGCCGCCTCGACGCGGCCCCTGCTGATGCGGGCGCCGAGTCGGCGCCGGAGCTCCGGTTCCTGGTCCTGGAGCGCCTGGGGCAGCTTCAGCCGGATTTCGAGGTGGCGGGCGTTGAGACTGCGCACCTCCGCCCGGGCGGCGAGCGGGCCGATCTGGCGTGTCGCCGCGCCGAAACCGGTCATGCTCTTCATCCGGCCCGAATCCTATCACCCCGGCCGCGGCGCTTGCCCCGGCGAGACGGCACCCGTAGATTACCGCTTCTACGACGCCCGCAGGAGGACGATACGATGGCGGCAGGCTCAGGAAAGCTGGCGATCTTCTCCGAGCTGTGGCACTTCGTGCGCGTGCGAAAGAAGTGGTGGCTCACCCCGATCCTGCTCAGCCTGGTCGTCATCGGCCTGCTGGCGATCTTCGCGCAGGGCTCGGCGCTTGCTCCCTTCATTTACGCCCTCTTCTAAACCCCCGGCAGCCGCGCGCCGGTCCGCCGGCGGGAGACACGACCACGCCTGCGGCCCTTTCGGGCCGCGCCGGCGCGTCGTGAACCTGGGGGTGTGGGAAGAGGAGCGGGAGTTACGGCTGGGTCGGGCTCTCGGCCTCACGGCTGCAGGTCTTGCGGGTGCAGACCGCGGTGCCGCGGAACCGGCCGCTGCAGGCGTTGGGCTGGGTGATCGTGCAGGGACCGAGCTTGCCCAGGCAGCAGGTGCCGGTGCCCGGAGCGCACGGATCCGGCGTGCAGGAGACGTTGGCGCCGCGGAAGACGCCGCCGGCGAGCGCGCAGTACTGCTGCCCGGCCTGAATGCAGCTCCCGTTCACGCAGCAGGCGCCCGGACCGGCCTGGTTCCCATTCTTGTCCTCGACCGACATCAGGAGCGCATCGTCGGTCGCTTCTTCATCGGCCGGCGCGAACTGGCTTGCGGCGAAGTCGAGCACTTCGCTCCGATCCACCTGGGTCACCGCGCGGTTCGGAGACGCCGACTCCGCGGGCATGCCTGCGGCGGAGAGCACGAGGGCCATCGAGCCTTCGGTCAGCGTTGACCCCAGATCGAGCGACGCCGGGAGAGGTGCGGCGTTCTTGAGATACCAGGCGCGCAGCGCCTCGCTCGTTGCGAAATCGGCGCCGTGCGCGCCGAGAGCTTCGGCGAGATCGCGCGCGAACCCGCCCACAGTGAGAGATGCCGCGTTATCCGTGGCGTGCGACGGAGTGCCGGAAACGGCTGGCGTGCTCGACGGGAGTCCGACGAGCAGCAGGAGCGCGAGTCCGATCTGCAGCAGCCTGGCGAGTGGGCGATTCATTGCAAGGCCTCCGTGAAAAAACAGGAGGGGAGGAGACCGTCGTCTCCTCCCCTGCCCCCGATAGGGGAGATTTATTTCAGCGCCAAGACGCTGGAGCTACGGCTGAACCGGGCTCTCCGGCTCACGGCTGCAGGTCTTGCGGGTGCACACCTGCGTTCCACGGAAACGCGCCGGGGCCTGGCAGTCCTGGGGGAGGCTGAAGACGCAGGGACCGAGCTTGCCGAGACAGCAGGTTCCATAGCCAGCCTGACACGGATCAGGCGTGCAAGTAATGTTGTTGCCCTTGTAGACGCCGCCGGCGAGCGCGCACGCCTGGGGGCCCAGGACCGTGCAGGTGCCGGAGACGCAGCACGCACCGACCGACGCCGTGCCGCCGGCCTTCTCCGCGCTCGCAGCGAGGTTCTCGCTGAACCCGGCTTCGGGCGCACCGGCCGTGACCTCTTCGCGGAGGTACTCGACGAAAGTGTCGGCGGATTCAGCAGCGAATGCCTCGCTCGGCTTGTCGGCGGTGACCTGAACGCCGAACAGCGACGCAAGGCGCGTGACATCGGCCTGGGTGAGCGGCGCTGCCAGATCCATGTCGGCAGGCAGGCTCAGGCCACGGCCGGCGAAAAACTCCTTGGCCTGTCCGATCGTCGCCACGGTACGGCCGCTGGTGTTAAGAGCGTCCGCGAGCTTCACCGCGAACTCTCCGACGGTCAGCGTTCCGGGCGCCGCGCTGGTAGCCGGCGGAGCGGCCACAACCGCCGTCGCGGCCATCAAGCACACTGTGACGACTGCCAGTCGCCAGGATCTCAAGTTCATTTGTCCTCTCCCCTTAATTGGTTGGCTCGGGCACGAGCGTCTATTTACTGTGAATTACCACACGATGCAACAAATTCCACCGGATTTCGAGCCACAGTCTCAAACCGCGTCTGTTACGACTCTACGTCCGCCGGCCCCCCCGAAACAGGCCCCGGGCCGTGACAATCCGTCTGAGTTCGGTACCTGCCGCTGCATAGAGATCATTGATTTTACGAAAATGTATTCCGTCCTCATGGGCAGGCGCTCCCGCCTTGTGTCCCGTGCAGGTCCCGGCTGGCCGTTCCATATGATCCGACGCCACAGACGTTCTGCGCGCGGATCATGTAGTAGTAGCCGGTTCCCGGCGCCGGATTCGACCGCAGGTCAACGAAATTCGGCCCGGATTCATCACTGGAGAGACAGAGCCCGGGGCCGTACTGGTTGGCCTTCGCCGACGCAATCATGCCGGTCGCGATGTCATAGAGCGCGCTCGAGCCCCCGGACGCCGCTCCCCAGGCGATCGCCGTGCCGGTCTTTCCGTTGACCAGAACCCCGGGGACTATGCCGGGCGAGGCGTAGACCCCGGCGTTGTCCGGGGAGCAGTCCGACCCGTTCAGGACCCCGTCATTGTCCCGGTCGGCATCGCAGACGTCCCCGATCGTGTCGTGGTCGTTGTCGAGCTGATTTGTATTCGCGATCAGCGGGCAGTTGTCGTCGATGTCGGGGATCGCGTCCGAGTCGGAGTTGCGGTTCATCGTGGCGCAGGGTGTTCCGAGCGGCCGCGTCGCGCCGGCGCTCGTCGACCCAAGATTGCCGGAGCCGCACCGGTTCTTCGCCTGGAGCATGTAGTAGAAAACCTTGCCGGTTCCCGGAGAGGCCGCGTCGGGCGAGGCCTCGTCGGGCGACTCCGCCTCGTAGCACGAGTGGTTCCATGACCAGCCGCCGGCCTGCAGCGTGCCCCGGTAGACATTGGCGATATTGGACTGCAGGGGGCGAGTCCACGAGACCACCGTTCCGGGCTGCGTGTCGCGGACGACCGGACCGACGGTGCCCGGATTGCTCCAGACACTGTTGATCAGCGGCGCGCAGTCGCTGGTGTCCGGAACGGTGTCGTTGTCGTCGTCAAGATCGACACAGTCGTGCTGGCCGTCGAGATCGGTGTCCGGGAAGCCTTCGTCGGCGGTGCCGTCGCAGTTGTCGTCGATGCCGTTGCAGGACTCCGGCTTGCCGTGATAGCGGTTCGGATTGCAGTCGTCGCAGTCGAGGGAATCCGGATCGCCGTCGTTGTCATCGTCGAGATCCAGATAGTCCTTCGATCCGTCCCCGTCGCAGTCCGTCGCCAGCTCGTACTCGCCCAGGTCGGCCTGGACCGTCCCGTCGAAATTCCCGTCCAGCGGCCTCGGATAGCCGTCGCGGTCGATCGTCGGCGCATCGAGATTGTTCCCGGAATCGATACCCAGCGACGACGGGTCCAGGTGATAGTCGTTCGCTCCCTGGTTCAGGTAGAGCGGATTGACCGAGACGTTGCCGTTCGTGCCGATCACCGACGGGCTGCACGAGCCGCCGAGCTGCGCGGTCCCGTTCTGCCAGAAGTCATTGTTCCGGATCGTGTGGCAGGTCACCGCCTCGGAATGCACGGCGTTGCCGACCGGCGCTCCCAGCCGGGCGACATTCGAGGTGTAGACGTTGTTCGAATCGACGACGACGTTGGTCACCTGCTGGGGCAGCTCGAGCATGCCGCCGCCGAAGGCCGCCGTGTTCGCGTGGAAGGTGTTGTTGACGACGTTGACCGACGAGTAATACAGCGAGACGCCGCCCCCCTCGCCATACGTCGAAGAGATCCCGACGTCGTTGCCCCGGATTTCGTTGTTCGTGACCACCGCCCGGGACTGCGTGCAGAAGCCGCAGTAGGCCTCGATGGCGATGCCGGCGCCCTGGTCCCGCGCCAGATTCCCCGAGATGAGGTTCCCCGTGACGATCGTCGGCCCCAGATCGCGGTTCGTAATGAAGATGCCGCCGCCGTTCCCGAAGGTCATGGTCGGCACGGAGCGGTTCCCGGCTTCGTTGTTGGAGATGATGTTGTTCTGGATGAGGGGGCGCGCGAACCACGCGGCGTAGATGCCGCCGCCCAGGCCGTAGCTGTAGGCGGCGCCCCCGGACGGCGGCTTGGCGGAGTTTCCTGTGATCGTATTGTTCGTGATCACCGCCTGCGGGGGCGGGGTGATGACGCCCGTCACGTAGATGCCGCCGCCCGCCCACCGGGTGGCGGGACCGGTGATGTGGTTGCCGGTGATGATGTTGTTGGTGACGATCGGGCTGCCGGCGATGTAGATCCCGCCTCCGACCTCCTTCTGACCGCCGGAGGTGATGTGTACGCCCTTTCCGCCGGTGACCGTGAAGCCTTCGAAGCGCGTCGGCGAGACGACGTAGTCGTTGATCAGGACCACGCTGCAGTCATTGGTCTGGACGCCGCACCAGTTCGTGGACGCACACTTCTTGCCGGTCCCGTCGATCGTGGTGACGCTCGGACCATTGGTCGAGATGACCGGCACTCCGGCCTTCATCCGGATCGATTCGTTGTAGAAGCCGGGGCGAACCTTGATCGTGTCGCCGGAGACGGCGTTGCAGATGGCTGTCTGGATCTTGCAGCAGGGCGGATTGGCTCCTTTGCCGCAAGACGGGGTCGAGACGCAGTTGGCTGCGTCGTCCACGAAGATGTCGATCGCCATGGCGGGGGCTGCAGCCAGCAGTCCGGCGACGATCAGGGGGATAAGGCGAACGGAGCGCCCTCGTGCCCGCGCCGGGAAGACCATCGGGGTCAAGACGAGTTCAACCTCCGGACCAGGTGACTCCTCCCGCACCCGGCCGATTTGAGCCCTAGCCGTTCCCGATTGCCTTCCCGCAAGCCCGGAGCGCCCGGGGGCAGCGCGGGACCGCGGGCGGGAGAAACCCTGCGGGTGGCGCAAAAATGGTCGTTCTGTGCCTCGATCCGGTGCCTGCCGTCCGATGGCGGTCGACTATTTACCCCGACTCCGGCGCCAGTGCAACCCCGGGAAATTCGAATTCCTCAGTCCAGCTCGAATTCCCGCTGCCAGTCCCCGTCCTCACGGAGGGGTGGCTGACCCTCCTTTACGAGCAGGAAGCGGTCGAGCACCAGGACGTCCATGTGTGTGCGCATGAAGCAGATGTACGCGTCGTGGGGGGTGCAGACGATCGGTTCCCCGCGGACGTTGAAGGAGGTGTTGATGATCACGGGGCACCCTGTCTGCCGGTCGAACTCACGGATCAGGTCGTAGTAGAGGGGGTGCTGTTCCCTGCTGACCGTCTGGATTCGCGCCGACCCGTCCACGTGCGTCACCGAGGGGATCGTCCGCCGGTCGGGCCGGACCTGGGCGACCAGGAGCATGTACGGGCTCGGCTGGTCCAGCTCGAACCACTCCCCGCAACGCTCCTCGAGAACACTCGGCGCGAAGGGGCGGAACGACTCCCGGAACTTGATCTTCAGGTTGACGACGTCCTTGTTGGCGGGGTTCCGGGCGTCGGCGAGGATGCTGCGTCCCCCCAGGGCCCTGGGTCCGAACTCCATCCGGCCCTGGAACCACCCCACCACGTTCTGCCCGGCGATGAGGCGGGCCGTCTCGGTCAGCAGGTCCTCCCGGGACAGCTCGCGATAGGGAATCTTCCGCTCGTCGAGATAGGACCGGATCTCCCCGGTCGAGAATTCGGGGCCGAGGTAGGCGTCGTTCATCACGTACGTCCGCTCGTGCCCGAGGATCTGGTTGTGCACGAGAGCGGCGACGCCCACGGCGCTCCCGGCGTCACCGGCCGCGGGCTGCACGAACAGGCTCCGGTAGGGCCCCTCGCGCAGGAGGCGGCCGTTGGCCACGCAGTTGAGCGCGACGCCGCCGGCCATGCACAGGGTGTCCATTTTCGTCTGCTTGTGGAGCCAGGAGGCCATCTTGAGGACGATCTCCTCGGTGACCTTCTGGACCGACATCGCGATGTCCTTATGCCGCTGGGTGAGCGGCGACTCGGATTCGCGCACGGGCCCGCCGAACAGTCTCTCGAACCGTTCCGACGTCATTCGCAGCCCGTAGTGGTAGGCGAAGTAGCTCATGTCCATCTGGAACGAGCCGTCCTCACGGATGTCGATGAGCTGCCGGACCTGGTCGTAGTACTTCGGCTCGCCGTACGGCGCGAGACCCATCACCTTGTACTCGGCGCTGTTCACCTTGAAGCCGAGGTAATACGTGAAGGCGCTGTAGAGCAGACCGAGCGAATGCGGAAACCGGATCTCGTGGAAGAGCTCGGTCTTCGTACCGCGGCCGACACCGAAGGACGCCGTAGCCCACTCGCCGACGCCGTCCACCGTCAGGATCGCCGCTTCCTGATACGGCGAGACGAGGAAGGCCGCGGCCGCGTGCGACTGGTGATGCTCCGCGAAGAGGATCGGCCCGGTGAATCCGGTCTGCTTCCGGATCGTCCCCGGGACCCAGAGCTTGTCGAGCAGCCACATCGGGATCGCCTTCATGAACGACCGGTACGACCGGGGGAAGGTCGCCAGATACTGCACGAGGATCCGCTCGAACTTGACGAGCGGTTTGTCGTAGAACCCGACGTAGTCGAGCTGCGACGCGGTGATCCCTCCGGCGCGCAGGCAGTAGTCGATCGCGTGCGCGGGGAACCCGGAGTCGTGCTTCTTCCGGGAGAAGCGCTCCTCCTGCGCGGCGGCGACGAGCCGCCCGTCCTGGAACAGCGCCGCCGCCGAGTCGTGATAGAACGCCGAGATACCGAGAATGTTCATTCGGGCCTCATGACAGGTGCGAGAGCCGCTCGACGGTGTCGGGCTGGCGCTCGTGGGGGGCGTAGACGCTCCCCTCGCGGCGGCGGATTCCCAGAAGGTCCCGGCGCGTGACGAACATGATCAGGGCGGAGATCCCGATCACGACGAAATAGAACACCGTCAGGATGATGAAGGTGTTGATCACGCCGAGTCGGTGGGCGAACGCCTTCCAGCCGGCCCAGAGCGCCCGCAGGATCTTCACGATCGGTCCGCCCTTCCGTGCGAAAAGAGGGAACTATACGGACACTCTCGGAGGGACTTCAACCCGGGTCGCGAGCAGATCCAACAGTACGGCGGCGGCGCGGTCCGAGGCCCCTGCGGGGCCGAGGCGCTCGCGCACAGAGGCCAGGCTGGCGCGCGCCGCGGCCGCCGCGAGCGGATCGAGTAGCGCCTCGATGGCGCGCGCCACGCTCCGCGGCGTGCATTCTTCCTGCACCAGCTCTTCCGCGACACGCTCACCCGCGACCAGGTTCGCAAGGCCGATGTCCCTGACGGAGATCGCCCGGCGCGCGATGAGGGCCGTCACGGGACTGAGGCGATACACGATTACCATCGGCACCCCCGCCAGCGCCACTTCGAGGGTCGCCGTCCCGCTGGCGACCGCCGCCGCGTCCGCGGCGGCGAGCACGTCGGCGAGCGCATCGCGCAGCGGGCGCACCGGCGAAACTCCGGTGTGCCGGGCCACCAGCGCGGGATCGAGCGTCGGCGCCACCGGCACGACGAAGCGGCGCTCCGGATCCTGCGCATGGAGCAGGTGGGCCGCCTGGACGAGCACGGGGAGGATGCGCGCGACCTCGCCGGGACGGCTTCCGGGCAGCAGGGCGACGAGCGGCGCGCCCTGCGGAACACCGAGCCGCTCGCGCGCCGCGCGGCGTTCCGGGCGGAGGCCGGCGGCATCCGCCAGCGGGTGACCCACCCAGGTCACGGGGACGCCCGCTTCCCTGTAGAGCGGCTCTTCGAAGGGGAACAGCACCATCATGCGATCCACTACGCGTGCGATGTCCCGAAGCCGTCCCCGTCTCCAGGCCCATACCTGCGGGCTCACGTAGTAGAGAACCGGGAGGCCGCGGTCCTTTGCCCGTCGCGCCAGCCGCAGGTTGAAGTCCGGGTAGTCGATCGGCAGGAGCAGATCCGGGCGCTCGGAGTCGAGCGCCGCGGTCAATTCCGAGAGAATGCGCCGCAGGCGCGGAAGACTCGTGAGCACCTCGGTGAGTCCCGCGACCGCCACGTCCTCGACGCGGACGAGCGCGCGCACGCCCGCGGCGCGCATCGCGGGGCCGGCGAGCCCGAAGAACTCGAGACCGGGATCCTTCCGCAGCGCCGCCTCGACGAGGGCCGCGCCGTGGTGATCTCCGGACGCCTCTCCGGCGCAGATAAAGACGCGCCGCTTCATGCCGGCGCCGTCCGGCCGGACATCCGGTCAGACTCCTCTTCGAGCCGGATCATTCGCGACTCAAGGGTGCGCCGCAGCTCTTCCAGCTCCTCGCCGCGCGCACGGCGCGGGATGTGCAGCGGCTCGCCGTAGAGAAAGACGCCGCGTGCGAACGGCCTGGGCACCAGGAACCCGTCCCAGGAGCCAAGGGTGCGCCCGCGGGCGCTGAAGCTCACCGGCACGATCGGCCGGCCGGAAAGCCGCGCCGCCTCGATGACCCCGGGCTGGACGACGTGCCGCGGCCCGCGCGGACCGTCCGGCGTGAATGCGGCGTCCCACCCGTCTCCGATCCTGCGGACGACCTCGCGGAGAGCCGACGATCCCCCGCTCGTGGTCGAGCCGCGCGTGGAGTGGATGCCGAATCGCGACATGGTGCGCGCGATGATCTCTCCGTCGGAGTGCCGGCTGATCATCACCGTGATCCGCTCGCCGGGGTATGAATAGCGCATCAGCAGGAGCCGGCCGTGCCAGAACGAGAGGATGTACGGCCCGCGCCTGGGTCCCCGCGCGGCGTCGAGGGCGGCGCGGTTCCGGTAATCGATCCGCAGCGTCGCCCTGAGCGCGCGGATGATTCCGCTCGCGAGCGCAGAGGCGGCCGCGATCCGGGCGCCCGCAACGGAGAAGGCCATGCGCGCGTGATCATACCCTCCGCCGCGACCGGCTCTGCTCGACGCCGCGCGAACCGAAAGGCGATGATGGGCCCGATGACCGTCATCGCCAGCGTGCGCGCCGGATTCCTCGCGCGCGCGATCGCGCGAGCGGAGCGGGAGCAGGAGCTCCCCGGCACCACCGAAGGGCGCCGCGAGGCGCAGGTCGCTCTGCTGAACGCCGAATGGGCCCGCGCCCGCGAGACCTCGCCGCGGGCGGCGCGGCTCGCGCGCGAGCACCGCCTGCCCCATCGCTTCGGGACGATCGAGGAATACGCGCGGCGGATGCCGCCGCTCACGAAGCGGGAAATCCAGGACGGAGCGGTGGAGCTGCGGTCGCGCGGCCGCCGGCCCGATTTCTACCGCATGACCGGCGGCTCCACGGCCGCGCCGGTCCGGATTCCAGCCTGGAGCTCCGAAATCCGCCACACGAATCCCTGGGCCTGGCTGGGACGCCGCCGCTACGGCATCACGCCGGCGTCCCGGCTCTTTCTGCTCTGGGGCCACTCGCACCTGCTGGGATCGGGCTGGCCGGCGCGCGTGCGCGCGATGCGCCGCGCCCTTTCGGATCGCGCCCTCGGGTATCTCCGGTTCTCCGCCTACAACCTCGCGCCGGAGGCGCTGTCCGCGGGGGGCGAAGCGCTGCTCGCCTTCCGCCCCGACTACGTCGTCGGCTATTCGGTCGCGCTGGATCAGTTCGCGCGCGCGAACGAGCACCGGCGCGCCGGCTTCCGCGCGCTCGGACTGCGCGCCGTCATCGGAACCGCGGAGAGCTTCCCCTTCCCCGACACGGGCGAGCGGCTCGCGGATCTCTTCGGCGCACCGGTCGCGATGGAATACGGCGCGGTCGAGACGGCGGTTCTGGCGCACACCGTTCCCGCCGGCATGTTCGAAGTCTACTGGCGGCAGCACCTTCTGGAAGCCCTGCGAGGACCGGCGGGCTGGCGGCTCGTGGTCACGAGCCTCTTTCCGCGCTGCACGCCGCTCCTGCGCTACGAGATCGGCGATCTCGTCGAGCCGGGCCGCGCGCTCGGGTCGGCGGGGCCGGACCATCTGGTGGGGCTCGCGCAGATCGAGCGGGTCGTCGGTCGCACCAACGCCTTCGTGCGCGTCGGCGAGGCGTTGATCCACTCCGAAGCCTTTACGCATGCCGTGCGCGGCGTGGCGGGCATCCGCGCGTATCAGGTGCTTCAGGAAGGACCGCGGATCGAGGTGCGCTATCTCGGGGACGAGCCGCTGGCCCAACAGGCGGTCGAGGGGATCCGGGAGCGGCTCGGACGCGTGCACCCGGGACTCGCCGCGATCCCGGTGCTGCGCGTGGATGCGCTCGAGCGCACGGTGGCCGGCAAGTCGCCCATGGTGATCATCCGGCAGGCGGGCTGAGCCCCCCCGGCTCGTCGCCGTCCAGGATCAGCCGCGCCCACAGCTCGAGATTCAGAGCCGTCCAGATCGCGCCCTCGCCGTGCGCATGCGTCCCCGCCTGATGTTCCGCGATCACCTGCCGGACTCCTTCTGGCCGCAGCCACCCCCGGTCGAGCGTGCGCGGCTCGCGCAGCACCGCGAGCCACGGCGCCAGCGCCCCGCCCGGCCGGAACCAGGCCTCCATCGGAAATCCGAACGACATCTTGGGCCATCGGAGCACGTCCGCAGGCAGGTGCCGTCGTGCCGCCTCGCGGAGCAGGGGCTTCGACACGCGCAGCCAGGACTTGTCCTGCCAGGGGATCCGGCAGGAGACATCCTGCACGCGCCGGTCGCCGAACGGCATCTCCGCCTCCACGCCCGCGGATGCGAGGACCTGGCCGAACACGTTGAACGACGCCAGCATCTCCGTCTTCTGGTAATAGAAGAGCGCGCGGTCGATCGGCTCGAGCGCGGACGCCTGCCTGAAGTAGGCATCGCGCAGCCGCGAGACCTTCGCCGCGCCTGGAACCGCGCCGACGGTCGCCACGACCGGCTCGGCAGCGAACAGATTCGAGCGCGCGACGAACGCGTCTTCCCCCTCGGAGAGAATCTCGGCGAGCTGCCGGGGCGCGGGACGCGAGCCCATCGCGGAGAGGGCGCGCGCGCCCGCGGCGCGGGGGAGCAGGGCTCCGACGCGCTGCGCCAGCCTGAGCTTGCGGGCGACGCGGTTGCCGAAGCTGCTGTCGGCCCCTTCGCCCATGATCACGCGCGGAGCCTCGCAGGCGAGCGCGCCCGAGAGCACCAACAGCGCGACGCTGTTCGGGTGATGCAGGGGCGCGCCGTTCGCGGCGATCGTCCGGGGCAGCGCCTCGCTGTACTCCCGCCCTCCGACGGTGCGCACGGTGTGTTCTATCCCGAGCGCACGGGCGACGGCGCGCGCCCGCGGCGATTCGTCGAATGCGGAATCGTCCGGTCCGACCGACCAGCTCCGGAGCGGCCGCGTCGAGGCGCGCACGGCGAGCGCCGCCAGGAGGCTCGAGTCGATGCCCCCGCTCAGGAGGATTCCGCCGGGCGGGCGGGGCGAGCCCATCTCCGCGCGCACGGTCGACTCGAGCGCCGAGGCGATCCGCTCGACCCACTCCGCGCGCGCGGGGTTCCCGTCCCGCTCTCCGTACGGGGGCTTCCAGAACGCGTCCAGACGGAGGGTCCCCCGTTCCCAGACGAGCCGTCCGCCGGGATCCAGCTCGCGGACCTGAGCGAGAAGCGTGCGGCCGCAGGAGGGATAGCGGTAGCCGAGATATTCGGCCACCGCCTCCTGGTCGATGGGAGGTGCCCCGCCCAGCGCCGGAACCAGGGCCTGGCATTCGCTCGCGAAGACGACCGCGCCGCCGTGGTCGGCCCAGTAGAGCGGCTTGATGCCGGCCGGATCCCGAAGCAGCGTGAGCCGTCCCGCGGTCGCGTCCCAGACGGCCACGGCGAAGCCTCCGTCCAGCGCCGCCGCGAGTCCCTCCGGGTTCCGCGAGCGGATCGCGAGCAGCGCCTCGATGTCGGCGGGACCGTCCGCGGTGATCAGCACACCGGCGCCCGGATCGAGCCCGGCTTCCGGCGGGTCCCCGGGGGCCGCGGCGCGGCAGGAGCCCAGAGTGCCCGCTCCGCTCGCCGCGGTGCGCATCGCCCCCCCGCGGCCGCGCATCCTGCGCAGCACGGCCTCCACGAGCGCGGGACCCGAAGCCCGCGCGCCGGCGATCCCAGCGATACCGCGAAGAGCCACAGCCGCGCTACCGCGAGCCGGTTGCGGCCGCGGCGGGGAGCCGCACTCCGTACCATCCGGGGGGCGGCTCGTACCCGAGATGCTCCGGGCTCCGGAAGAGCGCGCGCCAGCGCGGATCGTCGGAGACGGTCTCGATCGTCGCGGGATCGCCCAGGAACTCGCTGAAGCGGTGGTGCTCGCGGCGGGCGGCCTCGCGCAGTTGAGGCACGCGCGTCCAGTCGAGCCCCATCAGTCGCGCCGCCACGACGTCCACCGCCAGCGGATCGGCTCCGACGAGGATCACGCCGTCTTTCCGCGGCACCGGCAGCAGCGGCCCGTTTCCCTCGCCAGAGACCACGCCATCCACGACGAAGAACGACCGGCGGCAGGGAGCGCCCCCGATCCGGCCCGCGCGGTCCGCGAAGTAGAGGATCGTGTTGAGGTCGAGAATCGTCCGCCAGAGCGTGTCGTTGCCATCCCACGCACCCGCCGCGATGTCCAGATTCTGCACGACGGGGCTCCCGGCGCCGAGAACGGCCCGGGTCAGAAGTGTCGTCTTGAGGAACCGCCATGTGCGGCTCACGGCGAACCAGACCACGCGGTTCGATTCCGCCAGCCGCCGCCGCGCGCGCCGGTTCCATGCGCTGAGCCAGTTCTTGCGCGGGTACTCGTCGCCGCCGTCCTCCGGAGCCCCTTCCCGGTAGTGTGGCAGGCAGCTCTTGTCCGCGTTGATCCCGACGAGGTTTTTCATGCAGACGGTGAGCCCGGCTTTCTGGTGGGTCTTGAGCTTCGGGATGTTGATGACGATGTCCGCTTCGAGGGCCGTCCTGGGAAGGACGTACTCATGGCGGCCGGGCGCATGGCGCACCGCGGTGCGGCGCTGATCGTAGAGGGCGACGGCGAAAGCCTGCTGATACCCCTCGCTGAACCGGTCCCCTCCGCGCGTGATGGGATCCAGCGCGCTCAGGCCGTCCACGTGCACGGTCACATTCCCGGCCGGATCACCCGGCGCGCTGCCGCGCGACGCGACGCGCCCGTCGGGCCGCAGATCCATCCGGTCGAGCCGGAAGTCCACGAAACTCAGCGGCACGCCCGCGACCATCCGGTAGAACGCCAGCAGGGCCTCGAGCCCGTTCGCTTCGAGCACCTGCGCGAGATTCGCCTCCTGCAGCGGGCAGTCGCCGATCGTGATGGTGCAGTCGCCCCCCGTCGCCAGCAGCACGTAGTCCACGACGGGGCGAATGACGGACGCGTGCGTGAACAGCGCGCCGCTGCCCTTGAGCCGCGCCGGCTCGTGCAGGACGAGATTCGGCTTGATGAGCACCCGTTCCCCGGGGCGGACGATCGCGGCGAGCGGATTCCACTCCGGTGTGCCCTCCCGGCCGGCATCGAGCCCGAGCAGCTGAAATCCGCGGCGGACACCCGCGTAGACCCGGTTCGGGCTCTCCGCCGCACGGGCCCACGGCAGTCGGGCGATCTCGGGATAAATCTCCCCCGGGTGGAACGGGGCCTCCCGCGGATACTCCATCTGCCGGTCCTGGATGATGCCGACGCGCACCGCTTCAGACCTCCCGCTCCAGAAGGGCCAGAATCCTCTCGCGAAACGCCTCCGCGGTGAAGCGCGCCTGCAGGCGCTGGAAGCCGGCCAGCCCCAGCACGCGCGCATGCGCCGGATCGTCCAGGAGCCGCTCGATCAGGCCGCTCAGCTCGGTCTGGTCCTCCGGATCGCGGACGAGATACCCGGTCCGGCCATCCTCGATGACGTCCTCGGCGCCGTCATTCCATGTCCCGATGCAGGGCTTCGCGAAGTTCATCGCCTCGAGATAGGCGAGGCCGAACCCCTCCTGCCGGCTCGGCATGACGTACGCGACGCAGGCGTGATAGAGGCCCGCCAGGATCAAGGAGGACACCTCGCCGGGAAGAAAGACGGCGTCGCCGACGCCCATCCCGCGGGCGAGCGCCGCGAGGTGCGCGTGGTCGTCGCCGGGACCGGCGAAGACGAACTGCGCCGCGGGGTGTTTCCGGCGCAGTGCCGGCAGGATCCGGATGAGCTGCGTGTGTCCCTTCAGCCGCTCGGTCGAGTCGATCCGTCCCACGAGGAGCATCGACTTGGGCCCCAGCCGTCGCGCCTGCCCGTCGGCGGCGGTCAATTCGATCGGTTCGGAGGGCTCCCGCGGAGCCACGGGCGCGAGCGGCACCTGCGCCGGAAGACCGAGCGGGCACGCGACACCGCGGAAGGGCGTACCCGCTTCCTGCATTCTCCGGAGGGTGTACGCGGAATTCGTGATGACCAGCTCCGCGGACCGGATCGCCCACCGGTCCCGGAGCCTCACGTTGCGCCAGTTCTCCCAGCCATGAGCGAACAGCAGCACGCGCGCGGCGCCGACGCCCGCGAGCGGCACCGTGGGCGTCGCCAGCCCTACGCGCTCGTACAGGAATACGGGGCGGCCGGGCGCCTCCCGGAGGAGCCGCGCGAAGAGGCGCCCCTTGCTGCGACGGGCTCCCCAGAAGCGCGCCGCGGCCGGCAGCTCGGGCGGCCGGTCCAGGTCGGACTCGACGAGACTCAGCACGGTGAGCGGCGCGCCGCGCGAAGCGCAGAACTCCGCGAGGACCGGGACCAGGCTCCGATTCACGGCCGAGATCCCGCCCGGGAGCGCCATGCAGCCGGTCATCGTGAAGACGATCGGGGGCGTCCGGGCGCGCCCCGATGCCGCCCTCGACGGCGCACCTCCCATGGTGCGGCTGTCGCTCCGGATGCTTCCGTCCGTCAGGCCGGACGGCCGGCCGTGGTACGGTCGCGGCGGGAGCGGCGCACCGGCTTGCGGCCGCCGTCCTCCCCCTCCGCCGTGTAGTAATACCCCGTGTAGTAGTAGTCGGTGCCGCCGCGCTCGATGTCCACGTTGTTCAGGACCGCCCCGATCACATTCGCGTTCACGTTGCGAATGTTGTTGAGGCTCCTCCGGATCAGCTCGCGGTCATTGCCGTTGTGCTTGACGACGAAGCCGATCATCTCGGCCACCGAGGCGATGATGATCGCGTCCGTGACGGAGGCGACGGGCGGCGTGTCGATGAGCACCCAGTCGTAGTCCTGCTTGAGATCCGCGAGCAGCCTGCGGAAGCGCTCGCCTCCGAAGAGTTCCGGAGGATTCGGCGGAATCGGTCCGCAGGTGATCGCGAAGAGACTCGGCACATCGGTCTCCTTCACGAACTCCCGATAGGAGCCCCCGGCCGGACCGGCGAGGAAGTTCGTCAGTCCGCCGTCCCGGGGGAGCGCCAGATCCTCGTGGATCTTCGGCCGGCGCAGGTCGCCGTCCACCAGGATGACGCGCTCTCCGGCGTTGGCGATCGTGCGCGCCAGGTTCACGATGGTCGAGGTCTTGCCTTCCCTCGGCCCCGCGCTCGTCATCATGAGAATCCGGTCCTGCCGCCCCTTGCTCGAGAACAGGACCGACGTGCGCAGCGTCTGATACGCCTCGCGCACGGCGTGCCCGGTCGACTCCCGGTAGCGCGGCACCATGGCCAGGAGCGGGAGGCGCAGATACTGCTCGACATCGACCGTGGACTTGATGGTGTTGTCCAGGTAGTCCAGGAAGAAGCTCGCTCCGATCCCCAGCAGCATTCCGGCCATCGCTCCCACGATCAGGTTGATCGTCTTGTTCGGGCGGATCGGCACCGTGGGAACCATGGCGAGGTCGAGGATCGTCAGGTTGTTGTTGAGCAGGCTCGCCTGGAGACTGATCTGCCCCACCGACTGCAGGAGCGAGTCGTAGACCTTCCGGCGCGACTCCGCATCCGTTTCGGTGATCTGATACTGCGAGGTCTTGCGCCCGACGTCGAAGGACTCCCGGCGCGTCTCGTCCATGCGCGCCTGAAGACTCGCCGCCTTGCCCGAGAGGAGCACGGATTCGGCCTTCAGCGAGGACTCCAGGACCCGCATGCGCTCCAGCATCCGCCCCGTCACGGCATCGATCTTCGACTGGGTCTCGAGCACCTCGGGCGCCTTCGCGCGAAACTTCACCAGCTTCTGCTGGAGCTCCTGCTCGAGCTTGCTGCGCTCCCCGATGAGACTCTGAATCTCGCTGTCGTCCGCGATGCGCCTCAGGGAGAGAGCGGCCAGCGGCTCGCCGCCGTGGCGCAGATCCTCGAGGGCCCGGAGGGCCCCCTGCACGTCGCTCATTTCGATCCGCGTGCGCTGCAGGTCCTCGTTGTACCCGCGCAGGCTCTCCTCGATGATCGTGCGCTGGTTCTCCGGGACGAAGAGCTCTTCCTTCTGGGCCAGCTCGAACCTGCGATTCTCGAGATCCTCGATGTCCTTCCGGATCGGCTCGAGCTGGCGCTTCATCTCCTGGACCAGCTGCTCCACGCCGTCGCGCGCCATGTCGAGATTCCGCTGGACGTACTGGCGCGCGTACGCGTTCGCGAGGTCCGCCGCAGCGGCCGGATCGGGTCCGCTCATTCCGATCTCGACGATGCCGGTGTCCTTCCGCAGATCCACCTCGATCATGCGGGCCAGCACCCCTGCCGGATCGCGCACCCCCTCGAACGCCGGGTCGTTCCCGAGGTCCAGAGCGCGGATGACCCGCTCCGCCATTTCGCGCGAGCGAAGGATCTCGACCTGGGTCGAGTAGAAGCGCTCCTCCGCCGACCATCCGTAGCCTGTGGCGCCGAGGCCGGACACGTCGGGTCCCGCGGTCGCGCGGCGCGTCTGCGTCTGGGCTTCGACCGTGGCCGTGGCCTTGTAGATCGGCGTCTGCAGAAACGTCCGGATCCCCGTCACCAGGACGGTCGCGAGGAAGATCGCGAGCACGGTCCAGCGCCGGCGCCAGACGATGCGCCAGTAGTCGCGCAGGTGGGCCGTGCGCTCCTCGGAGCCCAGGGCGGGGAGGGCGGGGCGCTGGGTCTGTTCGCTCATCGGATTCATCCCAATATACGGCTACATGAGCCGCCGCGGGACGATGACGATGTCCCCCGGCTGAAGCAGCGGATCCGGAGATTTCTGCCGCTCGATGTCGCGCAGGTCGAAGACCATCTTGTCGCCTCCACCCGAGCCGGTGCGCAGGATCCGGATCTCTCTCCGGTTCGCCCATTCCTTGAGTCCGTTCGCGATGGCGATGGACTGCATCAGCGTCAGCCCGGTGCTGTACTCGTACCGATTCGGGAGCTGGACCTCCCCCTGGATGAAGAAATAGCGCCGCTGCGGGATGTGGACCTCGTCCCCGGGCGCCAGCACCAGGTTCGTCAGGTCGCCTTCGACGCTGGTGCGCGTGAATCGGAAGACCTCGGGCTTGCCGTCGGCATGGGCCCGGGTGACGACCAGCTCGTCGGACGCCTCCCGGTCGAAGCCCCCTGCCTCGGCAAGCACGTCCTTGAGCGTTGTGCTGCCGCGGAGATACACCTTTCCCGGCTTGCGCACCTGCCCGGTCACGAAGACGTACTGGCTTGCATACTCCTTGACGGTGATGGAGATGTCGGGATTCTTCAGATACCCCGCGTCCAGGCGGTCATGGACGAGGCGCGTCGCCTCGGCAAGCGTCATGTCGGCGACCGGGACCTGCCCGATCACCTCGAAGGGAATCGTTCCGTCGCTGTCCACGGTGACGTCGCGCACGATGCCGTGACTCGGCACCGACACGGTCAGGATGTCGTTCGGCCCGATCCGATACACCCCCGGCTCGCCCACGTGCTTCGGACGGAAGATCAGGACCGCCGCCTGGCCGGAGAGATCCACGGCCTGGAACGTGCCCGGGGTGATATCGATCCGGATGAGACTGTGGCCGTTCATCGGCGGATCCACCCGCACGCCCCGCACACAGGCGCCGGCGATTTCGGAACCGGGAGTGCCGGCAATCCGCACCACGAGCCTGTCCGGGGCCTCGAGCTCGAACCGCTGCACCTGACCCGGCGGCAGAGCGAGCCGGCATTCCTCACCCTCTGCCCCCGCCGTGTCGCCCTGCGCGCCGACCGCCGGCCCCAGGCAAACCGCCGCGCCGAGGGCGATCACACCGCCCGCGCGGGCCCAGACGGGCCCGATGAGCCCGAATCCTCCGCCGCTTGCCATCCTCACGCTTTCGCCTCCGTCAGATCCAGCCGATCAGCACACCTAGATCGGCGCGCGATTCATCGTAGTCGAAGATGTCGCTGGAAGAGTCCTTCACGGCCCGCGACACCCCCGCGCGCACCCCGAGCCAACGGCGGATCTTCACGCCCCAGCCGCCCTCGATGATGAGATAGTTCTCACGCCGGTCCGGAAGGCGCGATGTGATGGAGTTCACCCCGGCGGTAAAGCTGTGGCGCTGGCCGGTGAGAGTCCAGCCCACGCGCTCGGCCCTGTACACGAACGTGTCGCTCCGGCTGGTCAGCGTCTGCTGCGGCTGTCTCTCGAACGTGACGTCGAGCTGCGAGATCCGGGTGAGCCGCAGGTGGGATTCGAACCGCGTCGTGAAGCCGCGGAACGCATCCCCTTCCTCCGTCAGATCGCGCAGGCGCGTCCGGGCCAGGGCGCCCCGCAGCTCCAGTCGGGGCCCCAGCGGACCGGCCAGCCCGATGCGCAGATCGGCCTGATCGAAGCGCTGCGTCTCGCTCACGAGCGGCCCGCCAGTGGTGAATCCCTCCTCCACGTCGTCGAGGCGGCCATTACCGTCGAGATCCTCGCCGATCGCGTCGACCTTCGACCGGGTCACCGCCACGCCCCCGAATACGGCGAGCCCGGGCGCCAGGAACCAGTTCACGTCGAGCGTCGCCGAGCGGCTCTCGTTGTCGTAGAGGAGCTCGACCTCGTCGTCCGGCGGCTGCGGAGCCTTCTCGTTGTCGAAGCTGACCCAGAGCCCTTCGACCGTCAGCACCGTTCCCCACCGGGAAGGGTGCGTCCACTCCCAGGAAACCTCCGCGTCCGTGGAGCGGAAGGGAGTCGTGGCGAAGTTCACCTGTCCGGCCCGGTCGAACTGATTCAGCTCGTAAGTGCCGCGCGACCGTGTGAAATTGGCGTCGATCGACATGCCGTTGGACAGCACGATCTGGTTCCGGCCCACGATGTCGTGAGCGTAGTGCTGCGGCAGATCCGTGGCGGTGTAGTCCCGGTAGAGCGGCTTGTAATCCAGCTCGAAATTGCTGTTGGAGTACGGCAGCGCGAACCGGACCACCGGCGCAAGCTCGTAGAGGCCCGAGGACTGGGGCCGGGCTCCATTCGAGACCGAGCCCTCATCGGGCACGCGGAACAGGTTGTCGGTCCAGGTCCATCGAGACTCGAGGGAAGGGGCCACGAGTACAGGCCCCCACGGAACCCACTCGAGCGACGAGGGGTCGGGGGTGTCGGGAACCTGGGCCAGGCCGGGCCGCGCGATCAGCGTTGCAATGACGGCCAGAACCCGGGGGAGCCGGCCTCGGGGGGCGGCCCGGACGACTGCGGGCATGCAGGCGAATCCCCTGGTAAGAGTAAGGCGGAAATATACGAACCGGCTCGAACGGCGTCAACGCGTGGCGAGGAGGACGCTACTGCCGGTTGCGGCACCCGCGCGATCCCGCGAAAGGCCCGCTCCGTGACCATGTGGTGCACGCAGCCGCCGCGCGGGCCGCTCCCTTGCCGCATCCCGCTCCCTTAGACTCCGCCGCGGCATGACTCCGATCGATCCGACCCTGTTCCCTCCGACCGCCGCATGAGGATTCTGCGGGAAGGCGGCTGGGCCGGAATCGGGCAGGCGGGCCTCGCCCTTTTCGGACTCGCGACGACGCGTGTGCTGACCGAGCTCATGCCTGCCGAGGCCTTCGGCCACTACGCGCTGACACTCGGTCTCGTGGCCCTTGCGGCGGGGCTCTTCGGCACGCCGCTCCTTCAAGCGATGCTCCGGGCGATCCCGGACGCGCGTCTGAACGGCGCGATTCCCGCGCTCCGCGCCGAGGTTGCGCGGATGCTCGCCCGGAGGTGGGCCGCAGCCGCGGTGCTGATCCTCTGCGGCGCGGCGTCCGCATGGCTCGCGGGCGTTCTGCCCTCGAGCGCGCTGCCGGTGCTGTGCGCCGCTCCCCTGCTGCTGATGGCCGAGTTGATCAGGAGCTACGACACGAATCTGCTGAACGCGGACCGGGCGCAGGCCCGCGCAGCGCTGCGGCTGGTTCTCGATGCCCTCGGCAGGTTCACCGGCGCCGTCGCGGCTGCCGGCGCGCTCGTTCCTCATGCCGCGGCGGCTGTCAGCGGGCTGGCAGCGGGCTCTCTTGCCGTCAGCGCCGGATCCCGGCGCTTCCCCGCGATCGGACCGGCGCGGGTCCACGGAGGTCCCTTCGACACGGCGCGATTCCGACCCGGACTCCTGGACTACGCGCGCCCCCTCGTGCCTGTCGCCCTCTTCGCGTGGCTCACCGCTCTGGGGGATCGCTACGTGCTGGGCCTCACCGTCGGCGCGGGCGCCGCAGGCCTCTACGCGGCTGCCTATGGCATCGCGAGCCAGCCCTTCTCGGCGGCGAATCTCGTGATCGTCTCGACGCTGCGTCCCTTGCTGTTCGACGCGGCCGCCGCAGGGAACCGGACGCGCGAGCGATTCGTGTTCCTGCGATGGCTGGCCCTGGCCGCGGGCGTGAGCGCGGCGGGCGCCCTGATTGCGAGGCTCTGCGCCGGGCCGATCGCCCGCCTCGCCCTTGGGGAGGACTACCGGGGCGGGGCGGTTCCCCTGATCCCCGTTATCGCCTCCGCGTACGCCGTGCAGAACGTGCAGCAGGCCTTCGAGACTCTGCTGCTGGCGCATGCGAAAACCGGGAGGCTGGCCATGCTTCAGGGAGTCGGCGCCGCGCTCAGTGTCGCGCTCTATGCGGCGCTCATCCCGTGGTGGGGGCTGGCCGGCGCGGCGTACGCCACGCTCGCGTCGTTCGTGCTCTCGGGGCTGCTCACGGCCGGCGCCTCACTGCCGCTTCTCGCCGGCGGCGGAGATCACCAGTAGGGAGCCATGTCGCGCGGCCGGCCGCGCACGAGATACAGCAGCTCGTGCACCGACTTCGCGAACATCGAGTCCCACACGAACCAGGTCGCCAGGCGGCTGCGGAACGCCGCGAGCGCCACGTAGTTCAGCCCCGTCCGCTCCAGGCGGAAGGTACGCTCGCGGAACTCGGCGGGGGGGCGATTGCAGACGATCCCGGCCAGCGACTCCGGCATCATCCCGATCCGCCGCGCGAGCCGCTTGTGGGCGACGCGCCACGGATCCACCCCCATGACGTCGCAGACGGCGAGGCTGCCGGCTCCCGGATCGTCCGAGGCGACGAGCAGCCCCATCGGAATCGGGTCCCCGTCCATCGGACCCGTACGATCCAGGAACCATGTGCCATCGAAGATCGCGACGCGGGTTCGCAGCAGCCGGTTGACGGCCAGCACCGTGTGGGGCAGATCGGGATGATTCCGGAGCCGCTTCACGTCCGGGATGCAGCCCCACTGGTTCTTGAACCCGAGACTCAGCCCCGTCATGACGTGGACCTTGGGCACAGGCACCGTGAGGAAGAGATCCGACTCGTGCAGCATCCGCGAGGAGAGCTCCACGGACACTTCACGGCCGGCGATCCCGGTGCTGGCGGTCTCGCGCGGGGAATTCGTGAGATTGAGCGCCTCTACCCCGTAGCGCGCAGCCAGGTCCGGAATGCCGTGCCCCGCGAACGCCTCCTCGGCCTGCCAGGCGTTGGCGCCGCCGTTCGATTCCACGAGGGTGATCCGGCGTGTCGTCTGCCGCAGCACGGACACCAGCGCTTCGATCACGGCGGGGGTCGTCGTCACCCCGGCTTTCGGGAAGGGGTACGTGAAATTGGGCTTGATGAAGACGCGGCTGTCCGGTCTCAGCCAGCGGCCGATCCGGATCCCCTCGAGCGACTCCTGCATCGCGGCGGCGAGAGCGGCCGGGTCGTCGGGAGCAAAGCGGGTGATCTGAACGCGAAGGGGTTCGGGAGACATCAGGTCCTCGGGGGGTCGCTGCGCCGCATGGAATCGTACGCGCATTCCTCGATCAGGGCGAGTATGCGCCCGGCGGCCTTCTCCACCGTGTAATCCGCGGCGCGCTCGCGAGCGCGGCGCGAGAGCTCCAACCTGCGCGACGGGGAAGCCGCGAGCGCCTCGAGCTGCGCCGCCAGCCGCGGCCCGTCCCCCTCCGGGTACCAGAGAGCCGCGTCTCCCCCAAGCTCCCGCAGCGGGCCTATGTCGGTCGCGACGACCGGCTTGCCGAACGCCATCGCCTCGAGAAGCGGGTAGCCGAAGGTCTCCACGCGCGAGGCGACGACGACACAGAAGGCGCTGTGATAGAGACCGGCCAGCTCGGAGACCGGCACGCCTCCCAGGAGATTCACGCGGTCGGAGACCCCGGCCCGCGCCACGGCGCCCTCGAGGCGTCTCTGATACGAGGGTTCCTGCAGATGTCCGGCGATTAGGAGCCGGATCCCATCGGGCGCGCCGCCGTGCCTGACGAATCTCCCGAAGGCCTCGATCATCGCCTCGTAGTCTTTGTGGACGCGCACGGCGCCGACGCTCAGGATGTGCGGCGGACGGTTCCCAACCAGGGCCGGCGCCGGCAGGGACGCGGCCCGCGCGATCCACGGCGGACAACCGTGAGGGATGACGCGCATCCGCTCGGAGGGGATTCCGAGGCGGCCGCCGATGCGGCGCATCGAGTCCTCCGAGACGAACCACACGCGGGCGGCGCGGCGCGCGGACAGCGTCGACAGCCGGCGCAGCATGCGCTCCCGAAGACGTCCGAGGAGCGTCGAGGACGCCGGGCCCCACCATGGGTTCGCGTTTCTGATCGCGAGGACCACCGGGCAGCGCGAGAAGATCGGAGCGACGTCCGCCGGCGCGACGAGGAGATGCACGCCGTCCGACGCGAGCCGGCGCGGCAGCACGAGCTGCTCCCAGAGCAGCCGGCGCGGGAGCCGCGGCCTGCCGAACGCCACGGGCCGGGCCTGAACATTCGGGGGAAGAGGGTTCTCGAGCCAGTCCGCGTCCTCACGGTGGTACAGGATGAACCTGTGCCGTGCGCCCGCGTTCGAGAGCGCAGGGACCATCGAGCGCCACCACGTCACTCCGCCGCCGGTTGTGGCGGCGAGCGCGTCGAGTCCAATGCAGAGACTCCCGCCCGCGCCGTCGGGGGATGGGTGGGCGGCGCTCAAAATGGGGCCGTCAGGATCCAGGACGCAGCAGGACGGTCTGCGCGGTCTTCAGGAGAATGATGGCGTCGAGGAGCGCCGAGCGCTCGAGGATGTAGTAGAGCTCGTACTGAAGCTTGCGCCGGGCGTCCTCGATGCTCGCTCCGTACGAGTAGTTCACCTGCGCCCAGCCCGTCATCCCGGGGCGCACCGCGAACCGCAGCCCGTAGCAGGGGATTTCCCGCTCGAGCTGCTCGACGAAGTGCTGCCGCTCAGGCCGCGGCCCGACGACGCTCATCTCCCCGCGCAGCACGTTGATGAAATTCGGGACCTCGTCCAGACGGCTCCTGCGCAGCAGGCGGCCGAGCGCCGTCACGCGCTGATCCCCCTTCCCGCTCGACCACACCGGCCCGTCGTCCCCCTCGGCGTCCGCGACCATCGAGCGGAACTTGATCATCCGGTACGGCCGGCGGTTCAGGCCGAGCCGCTCCTGCGAGTAGAAGACGGGCCCGCGCGACGTCAGCTTGATCGCCAGCGCGATCAGCAGGATCACCGGCAGCAGCAGGCCGAGGGACACCAGGGCCATCAGGACGTCCGCCGCGCGGCGCGCGCGCTGGATCGGTCCGCTCCGCGTCACGCTGAACTCCGGGTTGAAGAGAAGCCAGGTCTCCTCGATCACCTCGACCGGCACGCGCCCCGTGATCGTCTTGAACCAGGTGGGCATCTCCCAGACCTCGACACCGGACGTCTTGAGCTCGAGGATGCCGCGCAGAATCTCCGGATCGATCGGTCCATGCTCCTTCGGGAGCGCGAAGACCAGGATGTCCGCCTTCGACTCGCTGACCGCCCGCTTGACCGTCTCGAGACCGGTCCGGTCGCCTTGCGCGGCCCGCGGCTGAATGGACAAATCCTGCTCGATCAATCCGACGAATTCGTACTCCGTCCGAAACGTTCGCTCGAGCTCGTCGATGAGCAGGCGGGCCGGCGAGCCGCCGCCCGCGAGCAGAACGCGGGGCCGGCGCGCCAGCGTGCCCGGCCAGGCGGAGCAGAGCACCCGCGCAAGAAATGCCGCCGGCATGAGGAGAGCGAACTGGATGACCAGGATGCCGCGCCCGAGCCGCCACGACGGCAGGATGTAGAAGATCGCCGAGGCGCCGAGCAGGGCGGCCGCGCATGCGGCCGCCACGTGGAGAAAACCCCGCAGCGAGAATCGCCAGCGGCCCGGATCGTAGAGATCGAAGATGAAGAACATCAAGAGGGCCAGACCGGCCGTGATCGTCGTGGCTCCCGTGTAGTAGCGCAGGTACTCGAGCAGGATCGCGGGGATCGTGGTCAGGCCGAACGGCGCGAGCTCCGAAGGCGCTCCGGCATTCCGCAGCAGCACACTCGCCGGGAGCATGAGAAAAGCCAGGAGCCCGTCCACGACGAGCAGGATCACCTGCCGCCGGCGCACCGGAATCCGGAGGAGCGTCATCATCGCGGCACCGGACCGGTGGCCGCGCCCTCGATCGGCTCCCCGGACGCAGCGGACCGCGGCGGGACCGCGCCGCGGCGGAAGCCGGCCCAGACCTTCAGGACGACGATCTCCACGAGAACGGCGATTGCCGTGACCAGCGCGGGGACCGAAGAGCTGCGGAAGACCAGAACCAGAGCGGACGCGCAGAGGGCCGCCGCCGTCACGTAGAGCACCCCCACCGCACGCCGCTCGGAGAGACCCAGGTCGAGCAGGTTGTAGTGCACGTGCTCCCGGTCCCGTTCGAAGACGGCCCGCCAGCCCCGGGCTCGAAGGATGGATCCCGGCACGGCCCCGGATCCGTTTCGGCCTCTCCAGAGCCGGCGGAGGATCACGAGCGCGGTGTCGCAGAGCGGCACGCCGAGGATGAGCACCGGCGCCAGCAGGGTGACGGCGGTCGAGCTCTTCTGGAATCCGCGCAGGGCCAGCACGCCCAGGGTGAATCCGATGACCTGGCTGCCGCAGTCGCCGAGGTGAAAGCGCGCGGGATGCAGATTGAACGGGAGGAACCCGAGCAGGGCCCCCGACAGCGCCAGGCCGACGAGGGCGACCGGAAAGACGCCCTGCGCGAGAGCCACCGCCGCAATCGTCGCCGAGGCCATCAGGCAGAGACCGGAAGCGAGACCGTCGAGACCGTCGATGAGGTTGATGGCGTTGGTGACGGCGACGATCCAGAGCACCGTGAGCGGAAGCGCGGCCAGTCCCAGGTCGAACCGGCCGAGTCCAGGAAGCGCGATCGACTCGACGCGAAACCCCGCCAGAAAGACGACGACGGCGCCGCTCCCCTGGCAGGCAAGCTTGACCCGGGCGCCGAGCCCGTAGAGATCGTCGTAGAGACCGCAGGCGAACAGTGCGGCACAACCTCCGATCCAGCCGATCCAGTGATACTGGCTCGCCCCGCCGAGTGAGCCGGACCAGTGGCTCGCGTTCAGCCCCGCGACGGTGCCCGCCAGGGCGCCGGCCACGACGCAGACGCCGCCGAGGCGGACGACCGGACTTTCCTCGCGCTCTCCTCTGAAAGCCCGGGTGCGGCGGGTCAGCGGCCCGCTTGTCCACGGCAGCAGGAGCAGCGCGGTCCACGTCGCCGCGGCCGCGAGGCCGGCGGTGATCAGCATGGCGAGCAGGGAGGGCACTCAGGTCTCCTGCTGCGACCGGAAACTTCCGGCGGGCAGAGGTTTGAATATACCGGGAAGAGTCACGCACTCCAAGAGCGGGAGAGCCAAGTCCCTTGTTTTCATTGACCTAGGAGGACAGGGACACTATATTGCCGCTCCGTGCCGGATCCTTCCCCCTCCCCTTCCTCGCCCCCCGGGCGGATCCTTGTCGTCTTCGGGACGCGCCCCGAGGCGGTGAAGCTCGCCCCCGTGATCCAGGCGCTCCGGCGGCGCGCGCCTGCTGTCACGACGATCGTCGTATCGACGGGGCAGCATCGCGAGATGCTCGAGCCGATCGTCGCTCATTTCGGAATCGCTCCGGACGAGGATCTCGCCCTCATGCGCGCGGGGCAGCATCTTGAGGACCTGACCGCCGGCGCGCTCCTGGAGTTTGGCCGGCTGCTCGAGCGGCGCGCCCCGGAGGCCGTGCTGGTCCAGGGCGACACGACGACTGCAATGGCATGCGCACTCGCCGCCTACTACCGCCAGATCCCGGTCGGACACGTCGAGGCGGGGCTGCGCACCGGCGACCGGTACAGGCCGTTCCCGGAAGAGATCAACCGCCGCATCATCACGCAGATCGCGACCTGGAACTTCGCGCCGACCGAGCGCGCGGCTCAGGTCCTCCGGGCGGAGGGTATGCCGGCGCACTCGATCTTCGTGACCGGGAACACGGTCATCGATGCGCTGCTCGACACTCTCCGCCGCGCACCCGCGCCGGAGTGGAGCGCGCCGGGCCCGGCGGCAGGGCGGCGGCTCGTGCTCGTCACCGCGCACCGGCGGGAGTCGTTCGGGCTTCCCTTCGAGCGGCTCTGCGGGGCGCTGGCCGCGATCGCCCGTGACAACCCCGACGTGGACGTCGTCTACCCCGTCCATCTGAACCCGAACGTCCAGGCGCCGGTCCGGCGCATCCTCGGCGCGGCCCCGCGAGTAAGTCTCATCGAGCCGGTCGGCTACCCGGAGTTCTGCCGGCTGATGGAGCGCGCCACTCTGATCCTGACCGACTCGGGGGGCATCCAGGAGGAAGCGCCCTCACTCGGCGTTCCGGTCCTCGTCCTCAGGAGCGAGACGGAGCGGCCGGAGGCCGTCGAGGCGGGCGTGGCGCTGCTGGTCGGAACGGAGCCCTCGCTGATCGTCGCCGAGGCCAACCGGCTGCTGCGGGACGAGAGCGCCCGCCGCAGCATGGCGCGCAGCGTCTCGCCGTTCGGGGATGGAAATGCCGCCGAGAGAATTGCAGCGATCCTGCTCGGGAGCTAGGTCTCTGCGGTGATAGCGGACGGTGCGGCGGGCACGAGCAGGCCGAGCCGGCGGAGGAAGGCCTCGAGCAGCAGGTAGATCGTCACCGCCTTCACCGTGGCCCCGAGCCAGGCGGCGAGGTTGCCGTCGAACCCGAGCAGCGTCAGGAAGAGACTCACGTACGCCGCCATGCGCACCGGGTTCGCCGCCATCTGCTCTCCCAGCAGACCGTAGATGAATCTGAGAGCCAGGCCGAGAGCGAGCATGCCCGCAAGGACCCCTGCAAGACCGAAGTTCCAGTAGAGCTCCCCGACCGCGGTTACGGCGACCCAGGTCCGGTCGTCATGGCGCGGCTGGATCCGGAACTCCCGCGCGAACTCGCGCCCCAGATTGATCACCGGCTTGTCGGGCCAGACGGCGCGCGGGATGAGGATCGACACGAGCGCGAGTCCGATCGTCCGTCCATGGGCGTACTCGACCGAGGACCCCGTTTCCCGAACGATGACCGCCACGGAGTTGACCAGGGCGACGCGCCGTCCGACTTCGTACAGAGACTGCTCTCCGTAGCCCTGCGGCGTCAGGCCGCCCAGCCGGTCGAGGGTCTGACCGACCCGCGTTCCCATGCTCGAGGTGTTGTTGGTGTTCCTGTACATGTTGTAGAAGGGGAACACCGCGAACACGATGATCAGGAGCGACACCAGCACGGCCGACCAGGGCATCCGGCCGCGGGCATAGCGGAACGCGACGATCGGGATCCCGAGGAAGATCATGAAGAAAGACTTGTTGCCGAGAGATAGCGCGAGGATCGCGAGCTCCGCCGGCACCACGACGCCCACCAGGAGCGCCTTGTGCTTCAGGTTCGCCAGTCTGGAAAAGAACAGATAGACGAGCAGGAAGTACGCGAAGAGCGCGAACGGGATGAACTGCTGGAGAAAACTGAGGAGTCCGCTCCGGGTCGAGCTTAGATCCCCCGCCCGCGAGGCCTGCACGTCCAGCAGTTGGGCGCAGAAGCCGATCAGGAACACCGCCGCGATCCACAGCTCGCCCCGCACCGCCATCGGCGCACGCCGGACGGGAGCGCGCAGACGGCCCCCGAGGTAGTAGCCGTAGATCAGGGAGGCCATGCCGACGATGCAGTACGCCATCGACACGTTGAGGTACTGATAGACGCCCCGGTCGTAGGCCGCGCCCGGGTCGTAGAGGAGATACAGGGTCCCCAGCCCGAACTGCACGAACGACAGGATGCAGACCATGTGCAGCAGATCGAACGGCTCCTTCCGCCCGCCGAGCGAGGAAACCGCCCAGGGGATTGCGCAGACGCCGCCGAATACGGCGACCAGACCGATCGTCAGCCCGGTTTCGGATCGTGGAAGGAAGGCGAGCAGGAACAGGGCCGTCGCCGCGCCGGCGCAGAGGAACGCGGCGCGGAGGGGTCGGGGCTGACTGACGGCTTCCATGGTCCTCACGGCCTCGGGCCGGCGAGGTCGATGCGCACGAAACAGGTGCCGGCCGTCGGCGCCTCCCAATCTACGACATACCCCGCGGCGAGACGAGGATCCCGCAGGAGCCGGCGCTGTCCGTCGCTCGAGGCGCCGACGGCCCGCAGGCTCTCATCGGTGAGATCCGCCAGCTCCCCGATCGGCTGCCGGACCTTGAAGTTGTCGCACAGAACGGCCGGCCTGCGCCGGAATACCTCGTCCGGGTCGTACCGCTGACCCGGGAGAGCGCGCCCGTGGACCGGAGTGCTCCCGATGATCCTGTCGTTCAGGCCGAGCAGATCGATGACCGGCAGGCCGGTCTGATAGGGAATCAGGCCGGCCCACGGAATCGCGATCGATTCCCCCGCCGGTGTGCGCTCCAGAAAATAGCTGGAAAGCGGACTCATGGGCGCCGGCCGGAACGCGGCACTCCAGGCCGTGGCCAGGTCGCGGGCCCCGCTCAGATTGGTGGCCCCCGTCGCCTGCTGCACGATGGTCTTCGCCTCCCCCGCTCTCCCGAGCAGGAGCACGACCGTGAGAGCCGCCGCCGCGGCGCGCCGCGTGCCGTTTTCGGCGAGCAGCGTCCCCAGCGACACCGCGAGCACGAGCGACATGGGGACGATCGCCGCGAGCAGCAGCCGGCCGTCGCCGAAAGCGCCGCGATCGTCGCCGCCGGCCACGATCACGAAGCCGGCGAGGCTCGCGCAAAACGCGCCGCTGGCCGCCGCGAGCGCGCGGGCCCCATCCATCCGGGTCGCGCGGCCGGCCGCCCACGCCACCAGCCCGCATGCGGCTGGGATTCCGAGGCTGGTCGCCACGCTCGGGGCGGCATACACGGCGCCGTCCAGTGCCCGGAGCACCAGGGATCCGCCGAGGTGCTTCGAAGCGGCGGCGTTCGGGAGCCAGGCGTCGAAGAGCAGCCTGCGCACGATCAGAAGCGCCGCGAACAGGCCAAGGCCGGGCAGAATCGGCCTGAGGCGGCGCGGAAAGGCCGGCGCACCGGAGGGCGTTCCGGCCCAGCCTTCGGGCCATCGCAGCGCGAGGACCAGGAGCGGCACGAAGAGCAGAAACCCTTCGGGCCGGACCAGAATGCCGGCGGCGGCGGCCAGGCCGTGCACCGGCCGCACTCTGCCGGACCGCGCGACCCAGAGAAGAAAGAGCCACGCGATCAGCGCCCAGGCGATCTGATCCATCCCGCACGACGCGTAGTAGGGAATGGCGGGCGCTCCCACGACGCTCACGAGCGCGACCGCCCCCGCGGCGGGATGGCCCCGGAGCCGCACGATCACGGCCGCGAAGGATCCGGTGAGCGCAGCCGCGCACAGGATGCCGATGACCCGCGCGAAGCCGACCGGATCGCGGCCGAGCAGAAGGCCCACGCACTGCACGCCGAGCCACAGCCAGCTCGAAATGCCCTCGACGCGGGGCTCTCCCAGGTTCCAGACCAGGTCGTGCCCGCTCAGCAGATTCTTCGCGTAGCGGGCAAAGATGTACGGGTCGTCCATCCAGGTGCTGGCGAGCATGACGGCGCACACCGCGGTGACGGCCGCGCATCCCAGCGCGAGGGCGGCGATCGTTGCGGTGCGCTGCGGCTGTGCGGTCACCGCGCTCCGGGCGTCTTCACGCTCCCCGCGGCGTCCTGACCCGCCGCCTCACGCACGGCGGAGGACGCGCCCGGCCCGAACCGGGCCGCCGACTCGATGCGGTCCCAGTGCTCGCGGAACCAGCGCACCGTCTTTTCGAGGCCGTCTTCGAAGCGGGTCGCCGGGGCATATCCCAGATGCCGCCCGGCTTTGTCCACGCTGGCCCGCAGCCGCGATTTCGTATCCCACTTGCGCTTCGCGCCGAAGACCACTTCGGAGCGGCTGCCGGTCGCCTCGATGATCATCCGGGCCAGATCGCCGATCTTCGTCTCGACTCCCGAAGCGAGATTGAACTCCTCCGAAACCGCCTCGGGCATCACCCCGCAGCGCAGGAGGCCGTCCACGATGTCGCCCACGTAGGTGAAATCGCGCGTCTCGTCGCCGGTCCCGGTGATGACGATCGGCTGTCCGCGCATCGCCCAGTAGATGAAATTCGGGATGACGTTGCGGTACTGCCCCGGCACCTCGCCAGGACCGTACGAGTTGAAGAAGCGCGGCTTCACGACGGGGAGACCGTAGTGATGGTGGAAGAAGTTGCCGTAGAGCTCGCCGAGCATCTTGGTGATCTGATACGGCGTCGAGAGATGCAGCGAGGTGAACTCCTCGCGCAGCGGCAGCGGCGCCGCCGATCCGTAGATCGAGCAGCCGGACGAGGCGTAGACGAACCGCGAGACGCCGGTGAAGACCGAGTACTCGAGAAGCCGGAGCGTCCCCATCCCGTTCACTTCCAGGTCGGTCTCCGGGTGATCCACGCTGTTCTGGTTCGCGAAGAACGCCGCCAGGTGGAACACGATCTCGGGGCGCTCGAAGAAGACCCGCTTGAGCTTCACCTCGTCCCGGATGTCCCCTTCCACGAGCAGCAGCCCGGGCTCCGATGGCAGGTTCCAGCGCTCGGCCGACGAGAAGTTGTCGAGGACCAGGACCTGAGCCCCGGCGCCGAGCAGCGCGCGGCAGAGATTGCTGCCGATGGCGCCGGCGCCGCCCGTCACGAGAATCTTCTTTCCGCGGAACGACCGGACGATCTCTCCGGAGTCCTTCATGAGGCCTCCTTGCGGCAGAGGAACGGGCCGATCGCGAGCACGTCCATCCGCGTGCGCAGATAGCAGTCGATCGCCTCGGCGGGCTCGCAGACGATCGGCTCGTTTTCGTTGAAGCTCGTGTTCAGCACCACCGGCAGACCGGTCCGTTTCTCGAACGCGGCGATCAGATCGTAATACAGCGGGTTCTCGTCGCGGGCGACCGTCTGCAGACGGCCGGTGTCATCCACGTGATTCACGGCAACGAGCCGGCGGCGCCATTCGGGCCGGATCTTGTAGACGTGCAGCATGAACGGCGACGGATGCGTGTGCTCGAAGATCTCCGCCTGCCGCTCCGCGTGGACCGACGGGGCGAAGGGCCGGAACCACTCGCGGTGCTTGATGCGCGCGTTCAGGATGTCCTTCATGTCGTCGCGGCCCGGGTGCGCGAGGATCGAGCGGTTGCCGAGGGCGCGCGGCCCCCATTCCATCCGTCCCTGGAACCAGCCGACGACTTTTCCGGCTGCGATCTCGTCCGCGGTGCGCTCGAGCAACTGCGGGCGCTCCAGCCGCTCGGGGACCACCCCGGCGCCCGCCAGAGCGTCGCGGACGACGGATTCGGAGAATTCGGGACCGAGATAGGCGTCCTTCATCACCCAGCGCCGGCCCTCCCGCAGGACCGAGTTGCTGACATAGAGTGCCGCCCCGAGCGCGAGCCCTTCGTCCCCCGCCGCCGGCTGGATGCAGGTCTCGCGGAACGGCGTGACGTCGAACATTTTTCCGTTGGCCACGCTGTTGAGCACGCACCCCCCCGCCATGACGATGCGCTCCTCCGGCACCACCCGGTGCAGGCGGTTGAGCAGGTGCATGTAACCGCGCTCGAATTCCTTCTGCAGGCCGAATGCCAGGTCGCGGTCCCGCTGCGTGATCTCGGTGTGAGGCTCCCGCGGGTCGCCGAACTCCGTCACGATGCGATCAGAGTAGTGGCGGTGCACGGTCATCTCGCCGCGGTCGTCGATCGACATGCCCTGATTCGAGCCGAACGGCATGAAGTGCTCCGGATCGAGCTCGAATCCGTCGTCGGTCAGCCGGATCATCTTCGAAAACTGCTCCGCGTACCGGTCCCCGCCGAGCGGCGCCAGGCCCATGACTTTGCCTTCGTCGCCGTAATTCCGGTAGCCAAGGTACTCGCACATCATCGTATAGAGCGACCCCAGCGAGTGCGGCACGTACACGCGGTGACGCACGCGGATCTCGGGCCCCTCGCACTCCGTGAACATGCAGGTGACGAAATCGCCCGAGCCGTCGATCGAGAATCCGGCCGCCCGCTCCCAGGGGGAGATGAAGTAGGCGCTGGCCGTGTGCGCGACGTGGTGCTCGATGTTGTGCTGCGTGAATCGCAGGGAGCCGCCGTCGACGCCGAAGGCCCGCGAAAACTCCGACCGCAGGTCGTCGAGTCCCGAGCGCGCGGAGCGCGTGCGCATGAGATTCAGCAGTTTCGTCGGGTGCCGCAGCGTGTATTCGAGCTTCTTCGCGAGATTCGCGCTGCTGTCGCGGCCGATGGCCACCGCGTCCACGTCGCGCAGCGTCAGCCCGGCCATGTCGAGGCAGCGCTGAATCGCCCGCGCGGGGAACCGGGCGTAGTACTTCACCCGGTTGAGCCGCTCCTCGGCAACCGCCCCGACCGGCACGCCGTCCACGACGAGCGCGGCGGAGGCGCCGGCGTGGTACGCATTGAGACCCAGAACGACGCTCATTTGGGGGGCGATCTCCTCCGGTGCGAGCAGGGGACGGTACGCGGAAGGGCGCGAATTGACAAGACCGGGGGCGCGCCCCGGCGCGGTAGGATGCGCGGGTGAAGCTGCGTGTTCTCAACACTCTGCGCGGGATGATTCCCCACGAGGTGACCTCCGGAACCCTCCTGGCCAGCCGCGGGAGCGAGGTTCTCTCGATGGAGCTACCCGGGGGACGCGCGGAGTCTCTCGGCCGGCTCCCGGTCGGGCCCCGCGAGCGCTGGCTGGGCCGGGTGCGCCCCGCGGCGCGCCTGCTCCGGCTCGGCTGCTCGAACGTGCGCCGCACGGCATCGGGTGCGCTGCTCGCCGTCGCCGATCGCGCGCTCTTCCGCCGCGAGGGCGCCGGGGGTGCCTTCGTCCGCGTCGGGGGGGTCGGGCGAGGCTCACGACCGCTCCACCGCGGTCTCTGCATCACCCGCGGAGGGAGGATTCTCGTCGGCGAGTACTTCGACAATCCAGAGCGCGGGCCGGTCCATCTGTTCGCGAGCGACGACGACGGGAGATCCTTCGGAGTCGCGTACTCCTTTCCTGCCGGCGCAATCCGTCACATCCACGGCGTCCAGGAAGATCCCTACACCGGCCGGATCTGGATCCAGGCGGGCGACGAGGGACTGGAGCCTGGGCTGTATCGCTCGGACGCGGCGCTCTCGCGTGTCGAGCGGGCCGGCGGCGGCGAGCAGCTCTGGCGCAGCGTCAGTCTGCAGTTCACGCCGGAGGCGATCCTCTGGGGCACCGACAGCCCCGACGAACCCAGCCGCATCGTCCGCTGGAGCCGCAACGGCGGCCGGCCCGAGTCCGTGCAGCCGGTGGGCGGCCCGGTCTACTACTCCGCGCGGACGGAGAGCGGTCTCACCATCTTCGCCACCACCGTCGAGACGGGCAGCCCCCATGCCTCGCCGATCGCCGAGATCTGGGCCGGCGGCCCCGAGGGGCGCTTCGAGAAAATCGCCGGGATGCCGAAGGACCGGTGGCACCCGGTTCTCTTCCAGCATGGCGTTGTCTTCTTCCCCGACGGCGTGCTTCCCGGGAGCCTGCTCATCTTCAGCGCCACCGCGCTGCGGCCCTGGGAGGGAATGATGGTGATCGCCGAGATCGAAGCCTGAACTGTTCAGCGCCCCGGCGGCGGGGAGCCGGGGCCGATCCGCTGGCAGATTTCTGCGTATCGCTCCGCCAGGCTTGCGGGGGACAGGTGCCGGACGGCGTAGTCGCGGCCGCTGGCACCGTAGCGCGACAGGGTTTCAGGGTCGCGGGAGAGCTCGATGATCGCGGTTGCGAGCGCCGCGGGATCTTCGGGGGGCACGACGACGCCGCAGCCCGCCTCGGCGATGAGCTTCGGTGCGTCTCCCCCGCCGTCGACGGCGGCGACGACCGCCCGGCCCGCCGCCATGGCGCTCAGGATCTTGGAAGGGACGACCGGCGTCTTCACGTCGGCGCGCAAAGTGGTCAGGCAGACATCCGAGGCGGCGAGCAGGTCCGGGTAGCGCTCGCGCGGCAGCATCGGGAGCCAGCGGACCGAGTGCGTGAGGCCCAGCGACTCGGAGAGTCTGCGGCACCGCTCCTTCTCCACCCCCTCCCCTGCGAGCACGAAGACGAATCCGCCGCGGTCGCGAAGCCGGTCCGCGGCGGCGATGATCGTGTCGAGATCCTGCGAGAACCCCATGATTCCGCCGAAGGACGCAACGAAGGCGTCGGCGGCGATCCCCAGCTCGGCGCGCAGATCGCCTGTCCGGCGTCCCGGCGTCACGGCCTCGGTATCCACGGCGTTCGGAAGGACGAAGGTCCGCTCGCTCCGGCCTCCACGGGCGAGCACGTGATCCCTGTTCCCCGATGAGTGCACGGTGACGGCGTCGGCGCTGGCGTAGATGCGGTGCTCCAGCCGGCGGAACCAGGCGATGAGTATCGGGTTCTTCAGGACGCCCAGGTCGATCGCGCTCTGCGGAAAGAGATCCTGCACGTTGATCACGCAGGGAACTCCGCGGCGCCGGCGCAGCCGCAGCGCCGCCGCACCCAGGGGAAGGGGGGGCGAGTAGACGATCGCCGCGTCGGCGCCGGGGATGGCTTCCGCGGCCCGCGCGAAGGCGCGCATGCAGGCGAGCTGCCAGAGTCCGCGTCCGATCGGGGTGTTGCGCGCGATCTCGGGCACGCGCACGCGATGGACCTCGAGGCCGTCGATCCGCTCCGTGGCCGTTGCGCGTCCTCCGTAGGCCGAAAGGTCGCCCTGCGCGTGGTATCCGGGGAATCCGGTCACGACGCTCACGGAGTGACCCAGACCGGCGAGGCTGCGCCCCAGGTCGTGGAACAGGTGCGCCGCAGATCCGGAATCCGGCGGAAAGTAGGCCGTGATCAGAAGGAGGCGCATCAGAGCGTGACGGGTTCTCCGCTGCGCAGCGACGCGACCGCCGCGAAGCTGGCCCGCGTGGTCAGGACGTGGTCCTCGAACGCCACCGCCAGCGGCCGGCCTTCGCGCAGCGCCCCGACGAGCTCCTCGATCTCCGCGCGATGACCCCGGTCCACGCCGGAGAGCGCGTGGCCGGAGCCTGCCGACTTCCCCGACCGCGTCCAGGTCATCCGCCGGAAATTTTCGATCACGGCGACCGCGCCGCCGCCGAACACCTCGATGCGCTCGCGGGGGTACGACTTGTCGCCGCCGGCGGCGTAGAGAATCGTCGCGATCGAGCCGTCGTGCATCGTCAGCGTCACCGAGACGTTGTCCGACTCCACCGCCCCGGTTCCCGCCGCGCGCGTGGCCACCGCCGACACGCGCACGGGCCGCGCCCCCGAAAGGGCCTGCGCGAGGTCGATGTAGTGGCACACCTCGCCGATGATCCGTCCCCCGCCCTCCACCGGGTCGTGCACCCAGCTGTCCTGCGGCACGCTCCCGGCGTTCACCCGGATCAGGATCGTCTTCGGGCCGTTCACGTCGCGGAGCCGCGCGAGCGCCTGGCGCGTCGCCGGTGCGAAGCGCCTGTTGAACCCGACCAGAAGACACCGCCGCGCCGGCGTGTAGGCTTCCGCCACCTCGTTCAGCTGCTCCTCGTTCACGGCGAGCGGTTTTTCTACGAACACGTGCTTCCCCGCCCGCAGCGCCTGAGCCGCCAGGGCGGCATGCGCGCCGTGGCGGGTCAGGATGAAGACGAGGTCGATCTCCGGATCGGCGAGGATGCGCGCGATGTCGGTCGTGGCGTAGTCCAGCCCGAGGCGGCGCGCCGTGTCCTCCGCCGTTGCCGCGCGCGTCGCCGCGACGGCGCGCAGACGCAGACCGGGAATGCCTTTCATCGCCGGGATCAACGTCCCCCGCGCGAAGAGTCCGGCGCCGATCAGCGCCGCGCGCACCTCGCCCGTGCGCCCCGCCGGAGTCACCGTGCGCCGGACGGTCGGCTCCGGGGCCGCGGTGTCGGCCGGATAGGTGAGCAGCACGCCGACGAAGCGCTCCTTCCCGCCGAGCAGCCGCTCGTACGCTCCCACCCCCTCGGCGAGCGGGAACCGGTGCGTGATCATCGGCTCGACGCGGAGCGACCCCGCGCGCATGAGCTCGAGCACCGCTTCCATGTTCCGCTGTGCGGTCCACGGCACCCACGCGGCCGGGTAATCCACTCCCTTGCGTTCGTAGTGGTCATCGAACACGCCGGGGCCCCACGCGCGGCTCACGACCAGCGAGAGCTCCTTCTCGAAGAACGTCTTTCGCGGCAGGTGCAGATCCACCGTGCCGGGCACCACGACACGCCCCCGGTTTCCGGCGATCGCCGCCGCCAGCTCGATCGGCTCGGGCCCCTCGCTCGCCGCAAAGACGATGACGGCGTCGAAACCGGAGCCGTCCGTGAACCGGAGAGCGGCCTCGATCTGTTCGCCCCGGGCCCCCGCCGCCGCCTCGTCGGCACCGCACGCGAGCGCCGCCTCCACGGCGGCGGGCGAGATGTCGAGTCCGAGCACGCGGCACCCGGCCGCCTTGAGGATCTGCACGGCGATCCGGCCCAGGAGGCCCAGACCGATGACCGCGACGCGATCCCCGAGCCGCGCGTCCGCGACGCGGATCGCGTGCAGCGAGATCGCTCCGAGCGTCGTGAACGCCGCGGCATCGTCGCTCACGGACGCCGGGATCCGCGCGGCGAAGTTCCCCGGCACGCTCACGAACTCCGCATGCGAGGCCACGCCGCTGCCGGAGCAGGCCACGCGATCGCCGGCCTGCCAGCCGGCAAGTCCGGCGCCGGCTTCCACGACCACGCCCGAAGAGCTGTACCCGAGCGGCACCGGCTCCTCGAGCCTCCCGACCGTCTGTCTCCAGGCCTCCGCGAGCCCTTCGGTCCGGACCTTCGCCACGACCTGCCGTGCGAGATCGGGCCGTGCGATCGCCTTGCCGAGCAGCGAGCGGCGCGCGAGGTCCAGCATCGCCTTTTCCGTGCCCACGCTCACGACGGAGCGCGTCGTGCGGACCAGCAGCCGGCCCGGGGATACCTCCGGCGCGGGCGCATCGGCGAGGCGCAGCTCGCCGGTCCGGTACGACTGCACCAGAAGCTTCATGGCCCCTCCCGCCGGGAGGCCACTGCCTCCCAGGAGCTCCCGAACATCCGCGTCATTCCCGGCGCGCGCAGCAGCGTCGGCAGCGCATTCACGAGTCCGAGGCGGCCCGCCCCCGGAATCGATCCCATCCGGTTCACGGAGCGGACGGTGAAGCCGCCGTCCTCGAGCATGGTCCGGATCGCATTGCGCGTGTAGCCGCGCACATGCGTGTAGTCGTCCCAGACCACGCGCGGCAGCGCCATCGGCACGCTGACCACCAGCGCGCCCCCCCTTTTCAGGACGCGCCGGATTTCCTGGAGCGTCTCCCACGGCCGCGCGAGATGCTCGAGGATGTCCTTCGCCAGGACCGCGTCGAAGAACGCGTCCTCGAAGGGAAGCCGGCCCTCCAGGTCGCATACCTGGGCGCGCTCGTGCTCGGCCGCGGATCGGACGGCCCCCTCGTCGATGTCCACGCCGCAGACCTCGACTCCCGGGTCGGGACGGAATCTTCCCAGGTCCCCGGTGCCGCAGCCGACGTCGAGCACGCGCCGCACGGGACCGAAATGACCGAAATAGCGCCGCGCGAGAGCAGGCGACAGTCCCTGGTCGCGGTAGTAGACCTCCTTCGTGCTCATCGGCCGTCCGCGTTCGCGGCCGCTGCCGGGGCGGCGATCGGATCGCTCTCCCGCAGGCGCGCCAGACGCCTCGCCGGCTCCGGATCGGCGGGCGCCAGCCGGACCGCCGTCTCCAGCGAGGAGAGAGCGAGGTCGCGCTTGCCCGCCGCTTCGGCCGCCTGCGCGATTGCGAGCCTCACGCGAGGATCCTGGGGGCGCAGCGTGGCCGCCAGCCGCAGCTGCTCGAGCGCGTCCTCGTACCGGCCGAGCTCCGTCAGGGCTTCCCCCATACGGAGCCGGCTCGCCCCTTCGACGCCCGGCTCCTTCGCCGCATCCGCAAAAGACGCGAGCGCCGCCTCACGGCGCTGCAGAAGCCATTCCGCCTCGCCCTGGTAATACCGGGTGTTCCGCGCCGTCGACGCGTCGGGCGCCGCGGCGATCGATTTCTCGAACGCCTCGAGCGCACCCGCGCCGTCCCCGCGCTGCAGCCGCACGTCGCCGAGGCACCACCAGACCCAGTGCGTGGGCGCGAGGGCGTTCATCGTCACCGCCTCGCTCATCCCCTGCTCGACGGCCCGGGCGTGATCCTCGGACCAGGACGCGGCGGGTCCCCAGGCGTGCCGCGACGAATTCGGAAGGAGACGGGCGGCGATCCTGGTTTCCTCACGGGACTCCTCCGTTCGGCCCTCTTCGCGCAGGAGCGCGGCGCGCTCGTCGTGATAGTCGAAGTTGTTCGGCTCGAGCGCGATCGCCCTGTCGCAGGCGGCGAGCGCCACCGCGCGGGCCCGACGCGCCAGTGGCGGGAGGCCCTGGTCCGCGAGGGCGGGCCGCTCGCCCCGCAGGAGATCGGAGAGCCGGATGGCGCGCGACGGCATCGCGGAGAGCGCGAGCTCCGAGTAGACCGAGGAGACGCCGGACCAGCTCCACGACTCGGTCGGTCCGGCGTCCAGCGCCCCGAGGTAGGCGGCGAGTCCGCCGAGAAGAAAGCCGCGCCGCTCCGACTCCCCGGAGCCGCCGGGCACGAGCCCCTCGGCCTGCTCCGACAGGGTGTCTCCCAGCTTGCGCAGAATCTCCGTGCGTCCCGGATCCCAACCCGCCGCGGACGCGAGCCGGTGGCGCGCGAGGTCGAATTGCCGCGCGTCGAGTGCGGTCAGGCCGGACTCGTACTCCCTGTCTCCGAAGAACCGGCGGGCCGAACCATGGATGCACCAGACGAGCAGAACGAGGAGTGCCGCCGCGGCGGCGCGCCGTGCCGGCGCGCTCTGAGCGGCTGCCGGACCCGCCTCCAGGCCCTGCGGCGACGGCCGCCGCTCCGGCACCGATGCCGCGAGCACCGCGGCGAGCACGACGACGAGGAATCCGTTCGACGGCACCTGGAGATTGAAGTCCACTACCGAGTGCAGGGCGATGCTGAGGAGCGCCATGATCAGTCCGACCCGCACACCCCGCTCCCCGCCGGGGCCGAGCGCCGGGAGGACGATGCGCCGCCCGTATCTCCAGAGCGCCACAGCCACGAGGAGGCCGCCGGCGAGACCCACTTCGATCAGAATCTGGAGGTAGTCGTTGTGCGCCTGATACCAGACACCCACCACCCCCGGAGGGTAGTAGCCCGCGTACGCCTGCTGGAAGGTGCCCAGACCGGTTCCCAGGAAGAGGTGATCCCGGATGAGCGGAAGCATCGCCTGCCAGTTGATCCAGCGGGTCGCGTAGGAGGGCTCGGCGCCGGACTGCGCGAGCTCGCTGATCGTGCCGCCGAGCGGGCCCACGCCCCAGGAGGCGAGGATCGCGGCCGCAGCGACCGCGGCCGTGCTCAGCATCACTACGAGCAGGGCGCGGCGCCGCATTTCCCCCGGCACGAGTGTGCCGGCGAAGAGGACGATCGTGATGCAGGTGGCCATCAAACCGCCCCGGCTGCCGCTCGCCACGATGGCGACTACCGTAACGAGGAGGGCGCAGGCCACGAGCGCGGTCTTGGAAGCCGCCGCCTCCCCCCACCCGGCGAACAGCGCCTGCCTGCCCTCTTCGAGACGCGGAAAACGCACGACCCCCGAGGAGGGGGCCTCTGCGGGGCGGTCCATCGGCACGGGCTGAAGGGACCGATGACGCCAGACGACCAGAAGAAGTCCCAGCGCCACAGGCAGCACGAGCTCCATGTAGCCGGCGAAGTGATTCGGGTTGACGAAGGGGCCGAACGGGATGCCCCCCTGCCTCGGCTCCCGCACCCAGAAGATGCGCCCGTTCCAGGTGAGCTTCTGAATCAGCGCGAACGCCGCGATGACGAACCCCGTGACCGTCACGGTGAGCAGCAGCCGCATCCTGCGCGGCTCTTCTGAGGCGAAGCTCCGGACCGAGTAGAACAGCAGCAGATATGCGAGCAGGAGGGACAGGCGCTCCCAGGTCGCGCCCGGCACGAGGGAGATCGTTCTCCACAGGTGCGGTCCGGGGGCCGACGCGCCTTCGCCAGCCACCGAAAGGGCCGGGTGCGTCGTGTCGCTCACGAGCATCCCCTCGACGCCGGACCAGTCGGTCGCGCCGGGATAGCCTGGAACCGACTCGCGGTAGAGCGCATCCGTGGAGGGGGCCACCACACCGATCACGGCTGAGGGAAGAGGCAGCGCCTGAAGCGTGATGAGAGCGATGAGGCCGAGAATCGGCGTCAGAAGCCCCGCGGTCGCGAGGGCGCGCCGCGAGACGGCGCGCCGTCCGTCCGCGCGCCGCGCGAGGATCCGGAGCATCGCGAAGCTCAGAATCCCCGCCTTCATCAGCTCCGTGGCCCAGACCTCGACCGATCCGAAGGCGAGCGGCGTGCCCACGATCAGAAACGCGAGGACGAGCTCGGACGCCGCGTCGAACCGCCGGGCAACCCGCGGGTCGTGCGGGATTCTGAAGCGGCCGCTCAGAGAAGATCCTCCCGTCCGAGCGCCCGCAGCCTGTCGAGGACCTGCTTCACTTCGGCGGCGCGGTCGCGGCGCGCGACCAGCGTGACGTCGGCGGTGCGGACGACCACGAGGTCCTCGACACCCACGAGCACCGTCAGAGGCTCGCCGGGGCCGGCGGTGGCATCCCCCGGTCCCCCGAAGACGGCGCACCGGCGCGCATCGACGAACAGCGAATCCGGCGTCTCGGTGGCGTTGCCGTCCGCGTCCGCCGGCAGGAGCCGCGCCGCGGCGTCCCAGCCGCCGAGATCGTCCCATCCCGCATCGAGCGGCACTGTCCAGACATCCCCCGCCTTCTCCATCAGGGAATAGTCCAGCGAGAGGGCGGGGAGGGCATCCCAGGCCTCGCGGGCCCCGGCCGTGTCGCCGGAGGCCCTGGCCCGGTCGAATGCGTCGAGGCCGGACGCGAGCGCGGGCGCGACGCGCGCCGCTTCCGCGAAGAAGACATCGGCGCGGAAGACGAAGATCCCGGCGTTCCAGAGCACGTCGCCGCCGGCGATCAGCCGCTGCGCCGCGTCGCGGTCCGGCTTCTCCAGAAAGCGCTCGACCGCCGCGGGGGTCCTGCCGGCCGGAGGCCCGGCGAGCTTGAGATACCCGAACTCCGTCGCCGCGCGATCGGGCCGGACGCCGAGTGTTCCGAGCCCTCCGGCCCCCGCCCGGGTGCGCGCCGCGGCGAGCGCGGCGCCGAACGCGGCCGGCTCCGCCACCCTGTGATCGGTCGGTGAGACCACGACGAGGGCCCGGGGATCGCCCCGGCGCGCTTCGAGACAGGCGAGCCCGACCGCGGGAGCGGTGTCGCGCGCCGACGGCTCCGCAATGAGATCGGCCGGCGGCAGCCCCGGCAGCTCCCTGCGGATCGCCTCGTGATACTCCGCGGGAGCGACGACGAGCGTTCGAGCCGGCCCCCCCGCCGGGGGCGCGTGATATCGCTCCCAGGTGCGGCGCAGGAGCGAGGTCCCGCCGTCGATCTTCAGGAATTGCTTCGGCCGGGCGGTGCGCGATGCGGGCCAGAACCGCGTGCCTCGCCCTCCCGCCAGAAGCACGAGATGCCACGGCGCGGCGGTCACAGCCGTCCTGTCACCTGCCGGTACGCGAGCATCTTTTCGAGGCCCTCCTCGATCCCGATCTCGGGCCTGTAGGCCAGGAGTCTCTGTGCGCGCTCGATCGAAGCCAGCGAATGCTTCACGTCGCCCGCGCGGCCGGGCTCGAAGCGCGGAGCCGCGGAGGCTCCGGCGAGCCGCCCCATGATGCGAAGCAGCTCCAGCAGGGATACGCGGCGGCCGAACGCGATGTTGTAGGCCAGCCCGCAGGCTTCCGCCGGGGCTTCGGCGGCGCGCAGATTCACCTGCACGACGTTGTCGATGTAGGTGAAATCCCGGGTCTGCTCGCCGTCCCCGTAGACGACGGGGGACTTGCCCTCGAGCAGGGCGGTCCAGAACCGCGGGATCACCGCGGCGTATTGCGAGTCAGGGTCCTGACGCGGGCCGAAGACGTTGAAGTAGCGCAGCGCGACCGTTTCGAATCCGTACAGCCGGTAGAACAGCCGGCACCACGTCTCTCCGGCCAGCTTCGAGAGTGCGTACGGCGAGAGCGGGTCGGAGGGCATCTCCTCGGATTTCGGGAGCGTCGGCGTGTCGCCGTAGACCGAGGACGAGGACGCCGCAACGACCCGGCGCGCGCCCGCCTCGCGCGCCGCCAGAAGGACGTTGAGCGTGCCACCGGCGTTCACGTCGTCGGTGGTCTTGGGGTCGGCGACCGACCGGGGCACCGAGCCGAGCGCGGCCTGATGGAACACGACTTCGATGCCCCGCATCGCCGCGCGGCAGTCCTGCGGACTGCGGATGTCCCCCGTCACCAGCTCCGCGCGGCCCCCACCGGCCCGGGCCCAGTTGTCCATCGACTCGAGATTCTGCGGGCGTCCCGTCGAAAGATCGTCGAGCACGCGGACCGAATCGCCGCGGCGCAGCAGCGCCTCGGCGAGATGCGAGCCGATGAAGCCGGCTCCGCCGGTGACGAGGGCGCGCATCTAACGCCCCACGCACTCGTACACGAACCCCTCGGCGCGCACGTCCTCCGGAGTGTAGACGTTGCGCAGATCCACGAGAACGGGGCGTTTCATGATCGTCTTCAGGCGGGGGAGGTCGAGACTGCGGAACTGATTCCACTCCGTCGCGAGCACGAGCGCGTCGGCCCCGGCCGCGATGTCATATTCGTCCGCGCCGCAGACGAGCCCCGGCAGCTCCGCGCGGGCCCGGTCCATCGCCACGGGATCGTAGGCGCGCAACTCGGCGCCGGCGCGCCGCAGAGCGTCGATGATCTTGAGCGCCGCCGACTCCCGGACATCGTCGGTTTCGGGCTTGAACGACAGACCGAGCAGGCCGAGGCGCGCGCCCTTCAGGCCCCCGAGCACCTTCCGGATCTTCTCGACCATCAGATCGCATTGGCCGTCGTTGACGGCGACCGCCGCGGAGATGATGCGCATGGGCACGTCGTGCTCCTCGGCGGTTCCGATGATCGCCCGCGTGTCCTTCGGGAAGCAGGAGCCGCCGTAGCCCGGCCCCGGGTGCAGAAACTTCCGCCCGATCCGGTTGTCGAGCCCCATTCCCCGCGAGATCGCGTGCACGTCGGCGCCGACCGCCTCGCAGAGCCGTGCGATCTCGTTGATATAGGAGATCTTTACCGCGAGGAAGGCGTTCGAGGCGTACTTGATCAGCTCAGCCGAGGCAAGATCGGTGACGACGATCGGTGTCTCGATCAGGAACAGGGGGCGGTAGAGGTCCTTCAGGATCTCGGCCGCACGCTCGTCCTCCGCGCCGATGACGACCCGGTTCGGCCGCATGAAGTCCTCGATCGCCGACCCTTCCCGCAGGAACTCCGGGTTCGACGCCACGGAAAACGGCGTGGCCCCCTTGCGGTGCTTCTCGATGACCTCGCGGATCTTCCGGCCCGTGCCGACGGGAACGGTGCTCTTGGTGACGATCACCTTGTAGTCGTTCAAGTGCGCCGCGACCGACTCGGCGACCTGCATCACGTAGGTCAGATCCGCGCGCCCGTGATGCGGGTCCTGCGGCGTGCCGACGGCAACGAAGACGACGAGCGAGTCGCGCACGGCGCCGGCGAGATCCGTGGTGAACTCGAGTCGGCCGGCGCGCACGTTGCGCTCGACCATCGCCTCGAGCCCCGGCTCGTAGATGGGGATCCGGCCGGCGCGCAGCCCTTCGATCTTGGCGGCGTCGGAGTCCACGCACGTCACCGCCACACCGAACTCGGCGAAGCAGGTTCCGGTGACCAGCCCGACATAGCCGGTGCCGACGATGCTGATGTTCATGAGAGGCGTCCTTCCCTGCGATACCAGTCCACGAACAGCCGCACGCCGTCTGCGACCGGATACCGCGTGCGGTAGCCGATCAACTCGCGGGCCCGGCCGACGTCGGCCCAGGTGCGCTCGACGTCGCCCGGCTGGTCGGGCAGCACCCGCACCCGCGGCGATTTGCCCAGGGCGCGCCCGACGATCTCGACCAGCTCCGCGAGCGACGTCGTCTGGGCCTCGCCGAGATTCAGGACCTGGAACCCCTGGATCCGGTCGATGCAGGCGAGCAGCGCGTCGGTGATGTCGTCGATGTAGGTGTAGTCGCGGCGGCTGGTGCCGTCGCCGAATTGCGGGACTTCCTCCCCGGCGTCGATGAGCCGCGTGAACTTGTGAATCGCCATCTCCGGCCGCTGGCGCGGCCCGTAGACGGTGAAGAACCGCAGACCCCAGAAGTGCATTCCGTGCAGATGGTGGTACGTGTGCCCGATCAGCTCCCCCGCCTTCTTCGTGGCGGCGTACGGCGAGACGGGGTGATCCACGAAGTCATCCTCGTGGAACGGGACCTTGGGATTGTTCCCGTACACCGAGGACGACGAGGCGAACAGGAAGCGGTCGATCCCGGCCCGGCGGCAGGCTTCGAGCATCACGGTGGTTCCGGCCACGTTCACGTCCTGGGTCAGGACCGGCTTCTCGATCGAGGGCCGCACGCCCGGCCGCGCCGCGAGATGCACGACGACCTCGGGTTTCGCGGCGGCCAGGGCGCGATCGACCGCGGCGGCGTCGCGGATGTCCCCTTCGACCAGCCGGAATCCCGGCGACCGGAGCGCCGGCTCGAGATTGCGGCGCTTGATCCGCGGATCGTAGAAGGCGTCGAAGGCGTCGAAGGAGACGACTTCGCGCCCCCCGGCGAGGAGCGCCTCCGCGAGGTGCGAGCCGATGAACCCGGCTCCGCCGGTGATCAGGATGCGTTGCGGTTTCATTCAGGTTTCGAGCGCGCGTGCGGCGCAGGCGCGCGGGGGCGCCGGTGTCGAAACCCTGAATATACGGATTCGCGCGGGGCGGCTCAAGAAGCCCGGCTCCCGGGTAGTGCTCAAGTTTGATTAGTGCTGGACCTGACTAATCTTCGATGGCCCCGCCGTGAGCCTTGAAGAACTTGCGCCAGTCGTCGGCGGTTATCCCTGCCAACGGCTGGTGTAGCATCTCGAAGCAATACTCCGCCATGACGCCGCCTCTCGCGAGCCGGCCGAAATTGTTCCCCCCGTCTTCTACCGCCTTGTCGAGGATGTGATCCCCCTTCACGGGATAGGGGCTGCATCCACCGGCGAATTGGATGTCTCGCGAGCCGTCTGTCGTGCGCAGGTGCTGCCAGTAGTATGTTCGGTACATGGCCGCGTATCTTGTGCCAACGATGAACGGTCGAAAGACACGGGGAGTTCCGGATAGGACGTTTGAGAGCGCCCAAGGCACTACAACGAGAAGATCAGCGGCAGCGCATGCATCAACATTCTGCTGCATGCGGAACGTTGGAACTGCCTCCTTGGCCAAGAGGTACCAGCCCTTGAGTTCAATCCCGAGAAGCGGCGGAACGTCCTTCTTCCCATCGGTGAGAAGGACATCTGGGAAAATCTGCGACTGCCGACGGAAGGCGTATGTGGGGTAATCGATGGCCGAATCCCAAACACCACGCAGGGCGTTGAGGGTCTCAACGACTTGGTCTTCGATTACCGCCCCCATCGGCGTGTTTAGCGTATGCAGATCGGGGGCGTGTAGACCCTCGATCACCGTCCTACTTGAAAAGTGAACCGGAAGGGCTGCGAGAGCCTCCTTTACGCGGACGAATAGTTGATGGTGTGGCCACTCCGCTGGGGGGCCGTCGTCCACCGGCGGGGGTGGCGGCGCAGGTACGGGATTCGCCGGGGCTGCTGCCTCGTCTGATGGGCTCATGTCTGGCCAATCTCCCCGTCGCTTCGTCGAAATAGTCAGGCAGTATCTCGGCACTGTAGCAGCGTCTAGAAGTATTAACAGAAGCGATTGCAATTGAGCACAGTCCGCCGAACGGTTCCCACACCACATCGCCCTCATCGGAGCTTGCCCGCAGGATCAGTTCCAGAAGCCGTAGCGGCTTCTGGTTCATGTGGATGCACTTGTAGGGTGTTGTCTTCATGCGCTCGGCCCCACGCACCGCCGGTTCGCGCCAGACATTCGATACCCCAACCTCGCAGGAAAACTTGGCCCGCATCCGACTCCACTCAGAACGAGAGAAGGGCCTCTCCTTGCCAGGAGCGGCGAAATATGGCCTTCCTACTGTCTTTCCGTGCCGGTTCGCATACCTGGCGATAGCCTCGTAGGCCTCAGGGGGTGGGAAGTAGTAGAGATGATCCATCGTCAAGTACTTGCGAGTGGCGGCATTCTTCACGCCGCATGCTTCATTCGAGGCGCTAAGGGGCAGGCCCGTCCGCATCCACTCACTACGAAACCATTCTCGGAGGGGGAGCGCGGTGCCGTTCAGTCCGATGCGCACGCGACGAACGTACTGGACGCAGACCTCCGTAACGACCGGGAACTTCCGGAGCGTCTTGCTGTTGGCGTTGCCCGCGATGTGGCCGATGCCCTTGTCCCAGACGTGACAAGAGCGGTACTCCCATCCGTGACGCTCTAGGACTGGATGCACCGTCGCCCAGCCTATCTCGGTGTTCCAAAACCAAAGTGTAGTCTCTGGAGTCGCGCGACTTGACCACTCCGCAACGTGCGGCTCGTACCAAGCCGGGAGGTCTGCGTGCGTAAATGGGTCCCCAGGAAACCCGCCTACGCCGTACGGACCGTCAACAACGATCACAGTTGGGGAGGGCCAGTCGGCAGACACCGAACGGAAGTCGCCCAAATACAGGTGGGCGTTGAGCTTGTTGAACGTCTTGCCGGGCGGACGGTGCGAGTTCGTCATGGGGTTATCCCTCGCGGCTGAATCATATCTCAGGACAGCAGGCCTATGATTTCTTCGAGCGTCCACACGTGGTCAGAGAGCCCCGCTTCCATCGCAGGAGTGACCCGGAGCGTCTTGTGGACGCGGGCGAAGTTGTAGTGCATGAAGTAGAGAGCTACCACCGCCTTGTGATTTTCGAGTTTCTTGGAAAATCCATTCGTCAGCCGCGTGAACCGGCGCATCCCCATTCGCATGGTCAAATTCTGGCGCTCGACAAACGACGTGCTGACTCGCTCCGCGAGCGGTAGGCCGCAGACGACTTCCTTCGACACGCCGATGCACGTCGCCGGGCTGTAGCGCGTCTCGGCTTCCGGAGAGACGCCGTAATGCTTCTGCAGGACCGCGTAGTCAATCTCCGACCCGAAGGCGCGTTCAACGGCATCCAAATAGACCTTGTGGCCATCCGTGGTGAGTTGAATCCGGTTGGACAGGCGGGAAGCTACGTCCTCCATGAACGCCCGGCCGGTGACCGCTGAGCGATCCCCGACCGCCCACGAAATGCAGAGCTTCGTATCGGCGCAAATCGCCGTCCACGTCCAAGCGTCTCCGATGCCAAGCTCGCCCTTCCGCTCCGCTGGGATGTTCTTCGCCTTGCAGCCAACAAACGACCAGATCTCATCAGCCTGTACGCGCTTGCTGGTAAGGCCGCGCACGTTCTCGTCTTGATACCGTTCGCACGCTTCCCCAAGGTCGGTTAGGAGCTTGAGTACGGTCGGCATGGAGACGCCGGTCATTCGGCAGGTGGAGCGGAGACTGCATCCTTCCACTAGGGCCGCTACGACCTTGGCACGCTTCTCTTGGCTGAGTTTGTTCATAACTTAAGTATATGCTTACTCGAATAAGAGAACACATAAAATAAGGAATAAACGTAATAATACTACCGGTTAGATGGATTACGTTTTCGGCATTGGACTGTATTTGGCCGACTAGGCCGCTAGAAAACTACGCTGCGGGTATTGCAATCACTACTGATTTGCGTAGTAATGACCGGGTAGGGCAGGCGGGATTCGAACCCGCAATCCTAGAGGGAGGCCGCTCCAAAGGCGGCTGCGGTTGCCAGTTTCGCCACTGCCCCAGTAAGTTGCACGCGCAGTATATAGCAGTCGGAACAAACAGCAGTCGGGATCTTGGAGCGGCGGCGAACCTGGCCAGGGGAGCCGCCGTTTCCGCGTTTGGGCTAGGGCCGCCCGACCGGCCTAAAACTATCCTCACTGGTGGCCTCCCGGCGGCATCGAATACCGCTTGCCGCTCTTGTGAATCTTCCCCGCTTTTACGAGACGCGACAGGTCGCCGTGCAGCAGGTTGACCGTCCGAGTCGTCCCCGAGGGCCGGAAGCCTGCCGCCTCCACGGCGGTTACAAGCTCCCCCACGGTCATCCCGCGCGGGTTTTCGGCCAGGATCCGGCGGAACATCGCCCGGAGTCCTTCCCCGGCCCCGTTGGAACTCTCGTTCGGGCTTGGTGCCTTCAGAGTGTGCGTCTGCCCGTCGTCATCGACAAGCAGCGCGTCAATCGCGCTGACCTGCGCCTGGAGGCGTTTACGCTCTGTCTGGAGAGCGGAACGAACGGATTGGCTCAGCATGGCTTGGACTCCCGTAACCGCTGGTACATGCGGCAAGCGAAAGATAGTCGAATCCAAGTCTGGCTGTCAATGGCTTATTTGGGCCGCTGATAGCGGGCCTTCGCGGCCTTCCGGGCAATGGCCTTCCGCCGAGCAGGGGTGAGGTTGGCGGCTCGGGCCAAACCGCCCTTCCGCCCACCCCGCATCCCTAGGGCGACGGCGGCGGGATCCTTCCCCGGCTCTGGAAGGCCGGGAGGGGGCGACTTCGGCCGTTCGCCGGTCGCCTCTTGAACGATCCTGAAAGCGTTTTGAGATACGTCGAGTCCGCGATTCGGGCGTTTTGTCGGCATGTAGCTGCTATTCTACGCCGCGCCCGCGCCCGTGTCAGCGGGATCCCGATTCAAACCTGAGCACTACCGGCTCCCGCGCGCGCTCACGGGGTCTTCGATGCGGGGGGCGGCGGCGCCGCGGCGCCCTCGGCCTCGATCTTCTCCCCCTTCTTCTGGTAGTGGTGCAGCATGCCGCTGCCGAGCTTGCTTCCCTTCACGCCGGTGATGATCTCGCGGAGCCCGTCGTAGACCGCCGGATCGTTGAGGAGCGCCCCGGCGGTTCCCTCGCCGCGGTCGATCTTTTCGAGGATCGACGCGAGCGACGCGGAGGACTTCAGCATGTTCGACTTCATCTCATTCGCGAACGCCTCGTCGTAGATCAGTACGTGCGCGAGCCCCTTCCCCGAGCTGATGGCCGTCGTCATCGCGTGCAGATCGGCCACGGCGTCGTGCAACTCCGTCACCAGAGCCTCGCCGCGCCCACCGGGCTGCGCGAGCGCCCCCAGGCCCCCTTCGCCCGCCTCGATCCGGCTCAGCAGCGTGTCGATCCGGCGCAGCGAAGACACGAGCGCTCCCGTCACGACCGTTGCGTATTCCTGGTCGGCGAGCAGCCGGCCCGCGACGCCCCGGCCGGCATTGAGGTTGTTGATGAGCGTGCGCAGCTCCTTCAGGGAGCCGTTCAGGTTGTCGAGGCCTTCCTTGCCGAAGTCGTCGTCCGCCACGAGACGCCCGACGAGACCCTTCTTCTCCTCGACGGACCGCTGGATCGGGTCGAGAATGGCGTTCAGCTTCGTCGTGATCTCCGCGAGATTCGCCGCCGCCGACGTTCCGGCCTCGAACAGGCTGGCCCCCTCGGTCGGCGGGATCAGGCCGCCTTCCTCGAGAAGGGGCAGGTCGGCGGACCCGGGGTCGAGGATGATCAGCTTGTCGCCGGAGAGCAGCTGCAGAAAGGTGAGTGTCGCCGTCGTCCCCGCCCGAATCCGCGGGGCCACCTTGCGGTCGATCGCGATGAGGACCGGGATCTTCGTCGCCTGCGGATCCACGGGGAGCTCGATCTCCTCGACGCCGCCGACCTGCACGCCGGAGAGATAGACGGGCGAACCGGCGCGCAGACCGAGCACGTCCGTGAACTCCGTGCGGTAGTGGGCCTTGGCGGTGAACATCCGGCTCGCGTTCCCGATCGCCAGGATCGAGATCGCCAGGATCACGAGCGCGATCAGGACCGTGACGCCGACCGCGAGCTGCCGACTCATTCGTCCGTCACTCACAATGGAGTCCTCCGCCTTCCAGGAAGGCCCGCAGACGGGCGTCGCCACGACGCCGCGCCTCCGCGATGTCCCCGATGAAGGTGATGACGCCTTCCGAGAGAAAGGCGATGCGGTCGGCCACGTGCCGGGCCGACTGGATGTCGTGAGTGACGACGACGCTCGTCACCGAGAGCCGTTTCTGCATGCCGCGGATCAGCTCGTTGATCGTCATCGCGGTGATCGGATCGAGGCCGGTCGTCGGCTCGTCGTAGAGAATTCCCTGGGGCTGGAGCGCGATCGACCGTGCGAGGGCGACCCGCTTCTTCATCCCGCCGGAGAGGTCCGAGGGCATCTTGTCCTCCGCATCGGGCAGCTCCACCAGGCGCAGCACCTCGCGCACCCGCGCGGCGATGCCCTCTTCGGGCAGGGCGGTGTGCTCGCGCAGCGGAAAGGCCAGGTTCTCGAACACATTCATCGAGTCGAAGAGCGCCCCGCTCTGGAAGAGCATGCCGACCTTCCTGCGCACCTCCACCAGCTCGTCTTCGTCCTTGCCCGATACCGCCGCCCCGTCCACGAGCACCTCGCCGCGGTCGGGATGCATGAGCCCGATCACGTGGCGCAGAAGCACCGACTTGCCGGAGCCGCTGCCGCCCAGCACCACCAGCGTCTCGCCGCGGCGCACGTCGAGATCGACGCCCTTCAGCACGCGATGCGCCCCGAAGGACTTTTCGATCCCCCGGAATCGGATGAACGGAAGAGGATCGCTCACAGCCAGAGGAAGAGCTTTGTCAGGAAGAAGTCGCTCACGAAGATGCAGATCGCGGTGAAGACCACCGTGTTCCGCGTGGCGCGGCCGACGCCTTCGGCGCCGCCGGTCGCGTTGAGGCCGTTGTAGCAGGAGATGATCGCGATGAAAAAGGCGAAGACCGGCGTCTTGCCCAGCCCGCGGAAGAGATCAGAGACGTAGAGCGAGTCCTGCACCTGCTGCCGGTAGAACTCCGCCGACTGCCCCATGTCGGTCATCGCGATGATCAGACCGCCGGTGATGCCGATGGCGCAGGCCAGCACCGTGAGCATCGGCAGCATCACGACCAGGGCGACCAGCCGGGGCACGACGAGCTTCTTGACCGGGCTCGCCGCGAGCGCGCGCAGCGCATCGACCTGCTCGGTCACGCGCATCGAGCCGATGTCGGCGGTGATGCCGGCTCCGACGCGCGCCGCGAACATGATCGCGGTCAGCACCGGTCCCAGCTCCAGGACGACCGAGAGCGCCACGAGGCGGGCGACGTAGATCTTCGCTCCGTAGGCGGCCAGCGTGTAGCCCGTCTGCACCGCGATGACCATTCCGGTGAACAGGAGGGTCACCAGGGCGATGGACAGGGACATGACCCCGAGCTGATAGAGCTCGTTGAGGATCAGCCGGAACTCGAATGGCCGGCGCACCGAATAGCGCAGCGCCTGCGCAGCCAGAATCGCGACGCCGCCGATCGAGGAGAGCAGGGCCGCGATCGAGTCCACGCGCGCAGCGTACGCCGCGCTTTCGCCGCCGGTCAAGCCGGAACGCGCGCGGGCCGTGGCACAATCCCGGCCCCGTGCGCGATCTCGCCTACACGCTCTACGAGAACACCGTCCAGAACCCGCCGAACAGCCTGCGGTTCTTCGACGCGGTGTTCCTGGCGCACCGGGGCCGGCGCGCGCGCACGCTGCGCGAGGACTTCTGCGGCACGTTTCAGGTTGCCGCCGCATGGGTGGCGAGCCGTCCCGACCGCGCCGCCCTCGCCCTCGATCACGACCTCGAGCCGCTCGCGTGGGGCCGCCGCCGGCATCGCGACCGGCTCCCGCCCGATGCGCGCCGCAGACTCTCGGTGCTGCGCCGCAACGTGGTCGGTGTCACCCGGCCCGCTGTGGAAATCCAGGCCGCGGAGAACTACTCGTACTTCGCGCTGCACGACCGCGCGCTTCTGCTGCGCTATCTGCGCGCCGCGCGCGCCTCCCTGACCGCCGACGGCATGCTGCTCCTCGACACCGGCGGCGGCCCGGGCTTCGTCGAAACCCGCAGCGACCGCCGGCGATTCGCCATGCCGGCCGGCGTGAAGCCGCGCGGACGCTACAGCTACATCTGGGATCAGCGCGCCTTCGACCCGGTGACGCGGCGCGGCGACTACCGAATCCACTTTCGACTCCCCGGCGGCCGCCTGCTGCGCAACGCCTTCTGCTACGACTGGCGGCTCTGGACCATCCCCGAGATGCGGGACGCGCTTCTGGAGGCCGGCTTCCGCGACACCGCGGTCTGGTGGGAGCAGGCGGACGTGGACGGCGACGGGAACGGCACGTATGCGCCGGCCGAGCGCGCCGACAACGACTGGTCGTGGAACGCCTACGTCTGCGGACTGCGCTGAGCCTGCGCCGGCGGATCGTGGTCGTGGTCGTCGCCGCCCAGAAGCGTGGCCGCGCCGAGGCGCGCCATGTCGCGCGCGCGATCCACGAAGAGCAGTCCGAGGGCCAGGCGTGACGCACCCCGCCGCAGCGGAGTGACCAGCTCGATCGGGCTCGGCGAGCGGAAGGCCTCGAGCAGACGCGCCCTCAGGGGACCGGGCGCGGGAAGCTGGGGAACTCCGAGAGCGGGATAGATCTTTTTCAGATACAGACCCGCGGCGCCGAGCGCGGCGCGGCCGTGCCAGAGAGACGCCCTGCGGTCGAGCACCCCGGCATCGGGCGGATCGCGGCGCAGCAGCTCCCGCAGGTCCACCACCCACTTCAGAGTCACTCCGAAGTAATGCGCGGCGTGATGCAGCGCGAGATAGAGGAACTCGTCCTCGCGCCCGAGCCGCCGCGCGGGGATTCCCTCGAGCTCGAAGGGCACGCTGCGCTCCCACAGACCCGCGAGATCGGCTTGAAAGCGGTGGCGCTGCGACAGATCCCAGTGGATCTCGACAGGCAGCGCGCCCGGCCCGGCGGCTTCGTAGCCGAGCCGGCGCGCCGAGCGCTGGTCGCAGAGCACTTCCGCCAGGCCCAGGACCTGGAGAGTCTCGATCGCCTCCGCCGCCCGGGGCGCCGGGACGAGCAGGTCGAGATCGGAAAGCAGCCGGGCGCCGGCATCGTCGTACACGCGGCCGATCAGCGCCGGCCCCTTCAGCACGATCGTGTCGATCCCGCGCGCGTGAAGCCGTTCCAGGATCGGCCGCGCGCGGGCGTAGAGCAGCGTGTTGTCCATCGCGATTTTTCGGCGCGCCGCCGCGAGAGGCTCCCGCAGGGCGGGGGGCAGGATCGCGCCGCGGCCCGGCCCGGGCCACAGTGCCGCGACATAGCCGGCGATGCCGTGCCGGACACAGATCGCCGCGACGGCGGCGGGATCGGCGCCGGACGCGAGCGCCTCGCGCGCCGCCCTCTCGTCCTCGCGCAGCAGCGCGAGCAGAAACGCCTCGGCGGAGTACGGGGTCATCGCCGGCGCTGCGGACGGCCCCATCCGCCCCCTCCCGGCGTTTCGATGACGAGGACGTCCCCCGCCGCGAGCACGAGATTCGCTTTCGAGGGAACGGCGCGGGTGCGTCCGGCGCCAGCGCCGCGCGCGCCGGCGGCGATCACGCCGTTCCTCCCCGCGGCCCCCGGGCCGCCGCCGTCACGACCGGCGGGCCCCGCGAGGCGCCGCTCGGTGAGCAGGCTGACGCGCACCGCGGTCCCGAACCTGAGAGCGCGCGTGATGCCGTCGCCCCCGCGCCAGCGGCCGGCGCCGCCGCTGCCGCGCCGCAGCGTCGTCCGCACCACCTCGAGCGGATACGCGCTCTCGAGGGCTTCGATCGGCGTGTTCAGAGAATTCGTCATGTGGCTGTGCCTGCCGGAGACTCCCGCCGCTCCGCGGCGCGCGCCGCCCCCGCCCGCGAGCGTCTCGTAGTACGCGAACGGCTTCCCGGTGAGGGGGTGCTCGCCGCCGAAGGCCAGATTGTTCATCGTCCCCTGACTGTCGGCCGGGATCTCTCCCGGAAGCGCCCGCGCAAGTGCGGACAGAAGAAGATCCACCACGCGCTGGCTCGTTTCCACGTTGCCCCCCGCGACGGCGGCGGGCGGCCTCGCGTCGAGAACCGAACCGGGCCGCGTGAGGATCCGGATCGGCTCCCACGACCCGGCGTTCCACGGCGTCTCTCCCGCGGCCGCGGCCGCATCCGAGCGCTCCGCGAGCAGGCACCGGAAGACGTAGTGCACCGCAGACCTGGTGATCGCGGCGACGGCGTTGATCCCGCCGCGCACCTGATCGTCGGAGCCGCGCAGATCCACGACGGCGCGCGGGCCGCCGAGGGTCAGCTCGACGCGCAGCGTGATCGGGCCGGCGCCGAATCCGTCGTCCTCGAGCCGCTCCTCCGCGGAGAACCGGCCGCGCGGGAGCCCCGTCAGCATCCGCTCCATCGCCCGCCGGCCGGCGGTCTGGAGCGCGCCGGCACACCCCGCGAGCTCGCGCGCGCCCCAGCGTGCGGCCCACTCCCGCAGGCGGCGCTCGCCGGCGGTCAGGGCGGAGAGCTGCGCACGAAGATCGGCGTCGCGCTCGGCCGGCGTGCGCGAGTTCGCCAGGATCAGAGCGAGGATCCCCTCGTCCACATGGCCGCCGCGCACGAAGCGCACCGGCGGAATGACGAGCCCCTCCTGATGGATTTCCGTGCCCAGGGGCATCGAGCCGGGGCTCATGCCGCCGACGTCCGAGTGGTGCGCGCGGTTCGCCAGATAGAACGCCGGCCGCGATCCTCTGAGCCGGACCGGCGCGACCACGGTGAGATCCGGCAGATGCGTCCCGCCGCGGAACGGGTCGTTGAGCAGCGCGACGTCGCCCGGGCCGAGCGGCACGCTCTCGAGCGCCGCCGCCACCGAGGCCGGCATCGAGCCCAGATGCACAGGCATGTGGTCTCCCTGCGCGACCGTCCGGCCGCGGCGGTCGAACAGCGCGCAGGAGTAGTCGCGCCTCTCCTTGATGTTCGGCGAGGCGCCGGTGCGCATGAGCGAGTCGCCCATCTCCTCGCAGAGTCCCACGAAGACCCCCCGCGCGACTTCCAGCCGCACCGGATCGACTCCGCGCGCGCGCGATCGCGCGCTCATGCGCTGCGTCTCTCCAGGTGCAGCAGTCCGGACGCGTCCGTGCGGGCCGTCCATCGCGGTGGCACGAGCGTCAGCCCCGAGTACTCCACGATGCGCGCCGGCCCGGAAATCCCCGCGCCCGGCGGCAGCGCGCTGCGTTCGTACCAGGGCGCCGTGGTGACCACCGGATCCCCCGATGCGCCGGAGAACACGACGCGCGAGCGGCCGGCGGGCCGAACGGCGCGGCCCCCGCCGCCGCGGCCGGCGCCGGCGCGCGCCGCGCGGTGCAGCGTCGCTTCCGCCGCCGCAGGCGGGCCAAAGGCGCGCACCCGCAGCGCGACGATCTCGATCGCCGCTCCCGGGGGCGGTGGATCGTAGAGGCTCCCGTATCGCGCGAGGAATCCGGGCACGGGATCGTGCTCCGCGCGCACGATCACCTCGTGCGACTGTCCTTGAAAGCGCAGATCGGCGCGCCGCTCGAAACGGATCCGGCGGATCCCCGAGGCGCGCAGACCGCGCGCGGCCTCACGCTCGAGGGCCCGGAAGGCCCGTTCGCGATCACCGGCCGAAAGGGATGCCGCGGGCGCCAGCATCGTGCGCACCCGGTCGACTCCCTCCGTCGCGGCAAGCATCCCGAATGCCGAGAAGGCGCCCGGCGCCGCGGGGATCACGGCGCGCCGCGCGCCGATCTCCGCCGCGAGCTCCGCCGCGTGCAGACCCCCGGCGCCGCCGAAAGCGATGAGCAGCGCCGCAGCCGGATCTTCGCCGCGCGACACGGCGACCCGGCGCAGGGCGCGCGCCATGTGCGCGTTCGCCACGGCGAGCACGCCGAGCGCGGTTCTGGCCGGTTCGAGCGCGCACTCGCGTGCGAGCCGAGCGACGGCCCGAAGCGCGAGCTCCGGATCGAGGACGACGGAGCCCCCCGCGAGATCGCGTGCCCCGATCCGCCCGAGGGCCACGTGGGCGTCGGTGACGGTCACGCCGGCGCCGCGCCCCAGACAGGCGGGCCCCGGATCGGCGCCTGCGGACTCCGGCCCCACGCGCAGTGCGCCGCCGGAGTCGCGGCGCGCCAGCGAGCCGCCGCCGGCGCCGATCGACTCCACCGCCACGGAGACGACGCGCAGCGGCACGCCGGCGATCGCCCGGCCCTGCGCGCTGAACGGGATGCCTCCCGCGAGCAGCGCCACATCGGTGGAAGTCCCGCCCATGTCGAACGAGAGGGCGGCCGGCGCTCCGAGCCGCCGGCGCAGAAGCTCCGCTGCGACCACGCCCCCCGCGGGCCCGGAGAGCACCGTCTGCACCGGCTCGCGGCTCAGCGTCCGCGCCGGCGCGGCGAGCCCGCTCGACTTCATGACGCGGATGCCGCTGCCGACACGGCGGGAGAGCGACGCGAGATACGGCCCCGCCGCCGGAGTCAGGAACGCATTCGCCGCCGCCGTCGAGAAGCGCTCGTACTCGCGGTGCTCTCCGCACAGGGCGTGGGACAGCGTGACAGGAAGACCGGCGCGGCGCGCCGCCGCCCCGGCCGCGCGCTCGTTCCGGCCGTCCTTCCAGGCATGCAGCAGGCCGACAGCGACCGCGGCGGCGCCCTGCCTGCGCAGGGCGCGCAGCCGCGCCGTGAGCGCCGCGAGCGTCCGCTTCGACGGGGCCCGACGCCGGCCGTCTGCGTAGGTTCGCTCCTCGAGTCCCAGGCGCAGCCGGCGGGGCACGAGCGGATCCGCGGCTCCGGCGCTCCATCCATAAAGATGCTCCCGCGCCTGGCGTCCGATCTCGAGCAGATCCTCGAAGCCCTGCGTCGTCACGAAGACGACGGGGCCGCCGCGGCGGGTCAGGAGCGCGTTCGTGGCGACGGTCGTTCCATGGATGATCCGCGCGGCGCCGCGCCCCTTCGTCTTCACGCCGAGCGCCTCGAGACCGGCGACGATCGCGCGCGCCGGGTCTCCGGGCGTCGAAGGGATCTTCAGCAGAGTGAGGCGGGCGCGTTCGAGCAGCGCGAAGTCGGTGAAGGTCCCGCCGGTGTCGATGCCGACGATCACGGACGCGGCAGCGCGTCGGGTCGCTCGAGAGGGCACGGTGGGGGCGCATTGTATACTCCGCGTCGATGCTGCGATCGCTCGCGGCCCTCGCCTTCCTCGCCGCGTCCACCCTCGTCATCGGACTTCTCGCGATCGGAGCGGGGCTCCTCTCCCCCGGCGGCGAACTGATGCTCTCCCTCGGCCGGGTCTGGGCGCGCGCGAATCTGCGCGCCGCCGGGATTCACCTCACGGTGCGCGGCGCGGAGCGCGTGCGGAGCGGGTGCACATACATCTTTCTGGCGAATCATCAGAGCAATCTCGACCCGCTGGCGATCATGGTCGCGACGCCGGTGCCGTTCCGCGTCGTGGCGAAGCGCTTCCTCTTCTGGATCCCGATTTTCGGGCAGGCGATCTGGCTGCTGGGCATCATCCCGATCGACCGCGCGCATCGCGGCCGGGCGATCCGCAGCATGCACCGCGCCGCCGAGCGGATCCGAGGCGGCATGTCGGTCTATTTCTTCCCCGAGGGCACCCGCAGCCGCGACGGCACGCTGCTGCCGTTCAAGAAGGGGGCCTTCGTGGTCGCCGCGCAGGCCCGGGTGCCGGTCGTTCCCGTGGTGATCGAGGGGAGCGGGGTGCTGTGGCCCAAGGGCTCGCTGCGCATCCGCTCCGGCGAGATGCGTCTGACCTTCGGAGAGCCGATCGGCACCGAAGGGCTCACGGTGCAGTCGAAGGACCGGCTGATGGACGCCGTCCGGCGCCAGATGCTGGCCGGACTCGCTGCGGGGTGAGCCGTCTCGCGCTGCTGCTGCGCGCCCGCGTGCGCCGCGATCCGATGATCGCGGCGGCGGCCCCCGTGGCGCGGGAGCACGGCTGCCGGCTGCTGCTCGTCGGTGGCGTGGTGCGGGACCTCGCGCTGGGCGCCGCGCCGCGCGACGCCGATTTCCTCCTGCTCGGCCGGCGCCGGCGCGCCGCTGTGGCGGCGATCGCCGCCGCTCTCGGCGCCCGGGCGGTTCGCTTCCGGAAGCGCGGCGTCGAGAACTGGAGAGTCGCCGTCGCGGGCCGGGAGCACGATCTGGTCACGGTCGCGCCCGGGCGCGACGAGGGCCGCGCGCTGGCCGCGGAGCTGCGCCGGCGCGACTTCACGATGAACGCGATTGCCTTCGATGTGCACGCGCAGAGGATCCTCGATCCCTGCGGCGGTCAGGCCGACCTGCGGCGCCGGCGCGTTCGCGCCACAGGAGCAGGCGTTTTCCGCGACGATCCGCTGCGCCTGCTGCGCGCCGTCCGGTTCGTCTGCGAGCGGCCGTCGCTCGCGATCGCGCCGGGGACCCGCGACGCGATCGCGAAGGAGGCCCGCCGGATCCGCCGCGTGTCGGCGGAGCGGATCCGCGACGAGCTGGACCGGATCCTCGCTTCGCGGCGCTCCGCCTGGGGCATCCGCGAGGCCGACCGTCTCGGACTGCTCGCCCCGGTGATTCCCGAGATCGTGCCGATGCGCGGCCTCGAGCAGAACCGCTGGCACCACCTGGACGGATGGGGCCACACGCTCGCCGCCCTTGACGCCGCCGCCGACCCCGCGCATCTGGGCCGGCCGGTCCCCGGAGCCGAGGTTCCGAAGGGGGAGCGGCTCGTTCTGCTCCGTTGGACGCTCCTGCTTCACGATCTGGGAAAGGTTCCGACGCGCACCGTGGACGAGGACGGCGAGGCCCACTTCTTCGGCCACGAGGAAGCCGGCGCCGTCATCGCCGCGCGCATCGCGAAGCGGCTGCGGTTCTCCACCGCGCGGGCGCGCGCGGTGCGCCGCCTGATCGAGTTGCACCTGCGCGTGTCGATCCCGGTCGCCGACGAGGTCTCGGACCGGGCGTGGCGGCGGCTCATCCGCGACGGCGGCGAGCTCACTCCGCTTCTCGTGCTGCACTCGCTCGCCGACAAGGCGGCGAGCCGGGGCCGGGCGCATCGTGCGACGACGAAACGGCTGCGCGCGGCCTGCAATCGGCTGATGACGCTCTATCGCGAGGAGGCGGAGCGGATCCTCGCGCCGCCGCGGCTCGTGGACGGAAGCGACGTCATGCGCCTGCGCGGCATTCCGCCCGGCCCCGAGGTCGGACGCTGGATCGAGGAGATCCGCTCGCGGCAGATTGCCGGCGAAATCCGCACGCGCGATGAGGCGCTGGAGATCCTTCGCCTCCCCACTCTCTGACTCAGGGGGCCGGCCGGATCGCCTCTTCGAGAGCCCGGTACAGGAACTCCTGGCCGGCGATGTACGCCGCGTGCGGCACGCGCTCGTCGGCGCCGTGCATTCGTTCGAGATCCCCGGAGGAGAGGGGAAAGGGCAGCAACCCGTAGCTCGGGATCCCTTCGCGCCGGATCGTCGCGGAGTCGGTCGCCCCGGTCGAAAGGAACGGGAGGACCGGAGCGTCCGGCCACAAGGCCTTCGCCGCAGCGGCGATCGCGTCCGGCAGCGGCCCCTGCAGCGGGCTGGCCGGCGGAGGCGCCTTGGGCTCCGTAACGATGTTCCACTCGAGGGCCGGGTCGTCCACCACGCGCCGGAGCTCCTCCACGAACGCCGCGGGTGTCGTGTCGGGAAGGATGCGGCAGTTCAGCGTCGCCTTCGCCTCGGCGGGAAGAACGTTTGTGCGCATGCCTCCCGACAGCAGGGTCGGCGCGAAAGTGTCGCGCAGCATCGCCGAGAACATGCGGTCCTTCGAGACGGCGCTGACGTGCGGTCCTTCGACGATCCGCGTCTCGTACTTCGGCGCGAGCGCCGGACCGCCGGCGCGCACTTTCTCCTGAACGAGATCCACGATCGCCCTGAGGTGCTCCGCGGCATCGGGTGAGGACACCGCCGCGAGCCCGCGGAAAAAGGCCTTCGTCTCGTCGGTCGTGCGCGGCAGGGGCCGGTAGCCTTCGAGACGCGCCAGGGCCTTCCCCAGACGCAGAATCGCGTTGTCGGCATCCGGCATCGAGGCGTGCCCCGGCTTTCCGTGCGCGAGGATCTCGAGATTGAAGGAGATCTTCTCGGTCGTCTGAAGGCCGATCCATCGCGGGCGGCCGTCGTCTCCCGCCAGCACCCGGCCCCCCTCGTTGATCGCCTCGGCGGGCCGCTGGAACCACCCGGGGCGGTTCTTCACGATCCACGCCGTTCCCAGCCGGCCCCCGGACTCCTCGTCACCGGTGAGGATCAGGACGAGATCTCTCGACCGCTCCCCGCCCGCACGCGACAGCGTGACCAGCGACGTGATCGCCGCAGCCGCCATCCCCTTGTCGTCGATCGCGCCGCGTCCGTAGAGCGCCCCCTCACGGTCCTCCGCCGCGAAAGGGTCCGCGGTCCACTCCGTGCGATTCGCCCCCACGACGTCGACGTGCGCGACGACGAGAATCGGCCCGCGCGCGGCGGCGGCGCCCTTCTGCGTCGCCGGGAGCACGGCGCGCAGAACACCGCGGCCCGGCTCCGTCTCGGCGATTTCAGCCTCGATGCCGGCCGGCTTCAGCCGGTCGGCCGCAACGCGCAGCAGGGCGAGCTCGTTGCCCGGCGGGTTCGAGGTGTCGATGCGGATCAGCTCGCGCAGGAGCGCGAGCCCCTCGCGGCCCGCGGCCTCGCGGTCGTACGCGGCCGCGGGCGGCGCCGTCGCAACGAGGGCTGCCGCGAGCGCGGCACCGAGCGCGGCGCCCGGACCGGGGCTGCGGCGCTTCACTGGCCGTGCTTCCCGTCGAAGAGCTTCAGGACCACGAGATAGACATCCACCTTGCCCTGCAGCTCGGGGAGATCCGACTGAATCGCGTAGCCGGCCTGCAGCCGGAGGATCGTCTCCCACGGTCCGAGGAAATTCGCCGTCAGGGCGAGCCCGCTGTGACTCTGCCAGCCCTCGGGGCGCGATTCGTCGCGCACGCGCGCGCCCTCGAGCGTTGCGCCAAAGCGGATTGCCTCGGCCAGCGTGAAGGCCCAGCCGGCGCGCAGGATCGCGCCGTCGTCGAAGCGCACGCCGCTGCCGGCGAAGCCGGCGAGATTCGTTCCGAAGAATCCGAACTGATGGCGCGAGAACCGGTCCAGATCGTGCCCGCCATAGCCCTCCGCGGCGGCCCGGATCTTCTGGAGCTTCGGCAGATACCACTCTTTCGAGAGCGAGACGTCGTAGCGGGTGAAATCCTGGTGGGCCGGGCTCCAGTCGGGCACCGGGGCTGCGCTCCCGCACTTCTTGCCCGGCGCACAGCCCCAGAAAGGCCAGTCGGAGCGCTTCACGGCCTCGACGGTCCCGCCCGCGCCCCACCCGCCCCGGTCGAACGTGAGGTTCAGGGAACCGTATGACTCCCCGGTGTCTTCCGGCACGGTGAAGGCGGACGCCGTCCGGTCCGAGCGCGAATAGCCGGCGTTCGTCCACCCGACGGTGCCGCGGAGCTTCGTGAAGCTGCCGAGGCTGCGGCCCAGATGCGCTTCGAGCGACTGGCTTTTCGAATCCACATCGCGCCGCTCGTTCTCGAATCCCTGCTCGAACTGCGTGTCGGTGCCGTTCACGAAGAGACCGTAGAAATCCGCGCCCGCCTCGAGACGCGTGCCCCACAGATCGGGATGGGTGACGCCGGCCTGCGCCACGACGCCGGCGAAGAAGACGTTCATCTGCACCGGACCCCCGCCCAGGTGGAACTCGAACCAGTCGAACCCGGCGAGCGGCAGCGGATAATCCCGCGAGCGATCCCAGAGCACGCCGCCCAGCCCGAAGAGCTGGCTGGTGTCTTCCTTCTCGCGCACCACCCGCCCCCCTTCCGGCGTCCGGTCGAGATAGCGGAAGCCGTGCTCCGTCTCGCGCAGCATGCGGTTGTCCGAGGTGTAGGCCTCCTGGCGCTGCCTGTCGAACTCCGGGCCGTTCACCGCGATCCCGTCGAGATGGACCTCGCGCAGCACGATGAAGTTCCGTCCCGCGGTCGTGTAGATCTGCTGCCCTTCCACGCGCGTCAGCAGCCAGAACACTCCTTCGGAGGTCTCGACGGGCGCATACGTGTCCCTCTCCTCGCTGCTGACGAACGGCGTCTCGAGCTTCGTCTGCACGGTGGAGGTGCGCACCCGGTTGAAGGTCGCTTTGTCGATCCAGACCTTGCCTCGATACAGGGTGTGCTCCGGATCGAGCGGCTCGAAGGAAAGGACCCAGCAGGCGCGTCCCTCGTATGTGTCCTCGCCGTCGAGCGTGTACGCATACGACCGGTCGAGCGTGAGGTCGAGCGGCAGCGTCGCGACTTTTTCGGGCTGGACGAGCGGCAGCTCCGGGAAGCGCTTCCAGGGAGCGACGGCGCCGTTGATCAGGTATTCGCGGAACTCCCATTCCGGCCCCGTCTGCGTGTCCCAGAAGAAGCCGCCGCGAAACGCGACGTCCAGCGTCTCGGAGCCGGCACCGAGCTTGAAGTGGAACTCGATCTGTCCGTCCGCGGTCCAGTGCGCCAGCCGGCCCGACTGGCGCGCGGCGACCTCCTGATGATGCGAGATGATCTCCTCGGCGGTCAGCCCGCGCTCGGCGATGACCTCGAGGCGCTCCTTCCCGCCGGCCTGTTCCGGTTCTGCCGGCGCGCCGGCGAGGGCGTTCGCAGAGTTCTCCGTGAGGAGCACCGCGAGCGGCCGGTCGGCGACGGGAACGGTCCCCTCCGCACCGCCCTGGACCGCCGTGAACGCAGGGGTCTGCGACCGGCCGCTGCCCGGGTCGTAGAGCAGGGGCACGCCGGGCCGGCGCGCCTCGATGTGAAGCTTCGCCTCGGCGGGGATCTGCGCGCCCTCCTCGCCGATCGCCCGGGGCCACCAGCCGATGACGAGTGCTCCCGTCGCGGGATCGAGCAGCGAGAGCGAGCGCAGGATCCCGACCGGCGCACCGCCGGCATCGGTGAAGCGCGCTCTCGTCTCCGGCAGAGGCGCGAGTCCCGCCGCGAGCACCGAACGCACTCTGACGAGCGCGTCGATCCGCTCGGGCCAGGTGCCGGGCCGCTCCGGCAACGCGAAGGTGATCACAGCGGCCCCCGCATCGATCCCCTCGAACGCGGCGCGCGTGATGCGCCCGATCGCCGCCTCTTCGAGAACCGGGACCGGCGGCGCCTGGAACCCGTCGAGCCCGGCGCCCCGCAGGTGCACGCCGCGGACCCACAGCGTGCGCGCCGGCGAGAGCGCGGCGATCGCCTTCGCGACTTCGGCGGCCTGGCTCATCTGGTCGGCGCCGGGCCGGGGAATCATCGGCACGACGTCCACGTAGGGCTCGATCCCCTCATCCCACAGGAGACGCAGGTGTTCGACATCCGCGCCCTGCAGCGCCGGCATCGCCACGAGCACCGGCTTTCCCGCTTCGGCGCGCACGAGCGTTGACGTCTTCTTGATGAAGAAGGCTTCGCGCCGGCGCTTCTCCACCGGGTCGGCGATCCCCCCGGACAGGTCCGGCAGCTCCCACAGGCGCACCGAAGGACCGAGACGGCGCGCCGTCCTGCGGACGAACTCCTCCCAGGCGGTGACCGCGGCTGCGTCTTCCGCCTCGGGCGGCGGACCGGCGGGCTCCAGCCCGATCGCCGGCTCGTAACCCGCCGCCGTCAGCCTCTCCACCGACGCCGCGAGCGCAGCTTCCGCGGATTCGTCGGCGGGCACCGCGGTGAGCCGGACGATCAACGGAAGCAGAGGTCTGTCGGGCGAAGGAGCCAGCGCCGCCGGGACGGCGTTGCGCGACTGCTCCGCTCCGATTTCGTACCCGATGCGCAGCGCGAGGGGCGCGGCTGGAGGCTCCACCGCGAGGGCGCCGCCTGCGAGCAGAACCATCGAAAGCGCCGGGAGCAGACCGGATCGGGGGGTCATCGGGAGGGTGGGCGCCTGAGTCGGAGGCTGGACGGGACCGTATCAGCGACCACCGGGGCCGTCAAACCGGGTGGACGGGCCGGTCCCCCTTCGTTAGAGTCGATGCCTCGTGAACACGCGCGAAGTCGTTCTCGTGGCCCCGGTTCGCACGCCGATCGGACGCTTCGGCGGCGGTCTGGCGAGTCTCTCAGCCGCCGATCTGGGTGTCGCCGCGGCGGTCGAGTGTCTGCGCCGGGCCGGTGTCGATCCCGCCTCGGTGGACGAGGCGATCGTCGGCTGCGGACGACAGGCTGGCAGCGGCCCGAACGTGGGCCGGCAGGTCTCGTATCGCGCCGGTCTCGGCGCGCCGAAACCGGCCTACACCGTGAATCAGGCCTGCGCATCCGGTCTGCGCGCGATCGTCAACGCGGCGATGACCATCCAGAGCGGCGCCGCCGATCTCGTGCTCGCCGCCGGCACCGAGAGCATGAGCCGGCTCCCCTACTTCCTCGAAGGGGCCCGATGGGGCTGGCGCCTCGGCCACCAGCAGGTCACCGACGCGATGTATCGCGACGGGTTCCTCGATCCGCTCTGCGGCCTCGTGATGGGCGAGACGGCGGAGAACCTCGCCGACACGTATCAGATCACGCGCGAGGAACAGGACCAGTTCGCCGCGGGCAGCCAGAACCGCGCCGAGGCCGCGCGGCGCGAAGGCCGCTTTCAGTCAGAGATCGTTCCGGTGGACGCGCCCGCAGCGCGCGGCGCGACGACGCGTGTCGAAGCCGACGAGCACCCTCGCGACGGCGTGACGGCCGACTCGCTCGCCTCCCTTCCGGCGGTCTTCCGCAAGACCGGGGGCACCGTCACCGCGGGCAACTCCTCCGGCATCACCGACGGCGCCGCCGCGGTGCTCGTCACGAGCGCCGAGCGCGCCGCGCGTGACAAGCTCGAGCCATGGGGACGTCTCGTCTCCTGGACCGTTTCCGGCGTCGAGCCGGCAATCATGGGAATCGGGCCGGTTCCCGCGATCCGCGCCCTCGAGGAGCGCACCCGCGTTCGGCTCGCGGACATCGACCTCGTCGAGTTGAACGAAGCGTTCGCGGCCCAGGTCATCGCCTGCGACCGCGAGCTGAAATTCGACCCCGCCCGCCTGAACGTGAACGGCGGCGCCATTGCCCTGGGACATCCGATCGGCGCCACGGGCGTGCGCATCGTCGTGACGCTGCTGCACGAGATGCGCCGCCGCGCAGCGCGCCGGGGGCTGGCGACGCTGTGCGTTTCCGGCGGCATGGGCGTCGCGGCTCTCATCGAAGCCTGCTGAGCGGGCCGGGGCTGCCGCGGGCGCGCAGGTGGTAAGGTAGCGCCATGCCGGCCCAGTTCCGCGGTGTGGACTTCTACGCAATCGACTCGCTCCTCGACGACGAGGAGCGCCTGGTCCGCGACACCGTGCGCGGCTTCGTCAACGACGAAGTGCTGCCGGTCATCGAGCATCACTTCCGCGCCGGGACGTTCCCCTCGGATTTGATCCCGCGCATCGGCGAGCTGGGGCTGCTCGGGGCCAACCTGCACGGCTACGGCTGCGCCGGGCTCGGGCCTGTCGCCTACGGGCTCATCATGCAGGAGTTGGAGCGGGGCGACTCGGGGGTCCGCTCCTTCGTCTCGGTGCAGGGCGCGCTCGTCATGTATCCAATCCACGCCTTCGGCTCAGAGGCTCACAAGCAGCGATGGCTGCCCTCCATGGCCGCCGGAAAGGCGATCGGCTGCTTCGGCCTGACGGAGCCCGACGGCGGCTCGAATCCCGCGGAAATGCAGACGCGCGCGGCGCGCGGGGGCAGAGGCTGGATCCTGAACGGCGCGAAGGCCTGGATCACGAACGGCAGCATCTCGGACGTCGCCGTCGTCTGGGCGCGCACCGACGAGGGGATCCGCGGCTTTCTCGTCGAGAAGGGCACGAAAGGGTTCACGACGCGCGACCACGTCGGCAAGTTCTCGCTGCGCGCGTCGGTCACCTCCGAGCTGGTTCTCCAGGACGTCGAGATCCCAGAGGAAAACCTGCTCCCGGGCACAGCCGGCCTGAAGTCGGCGCTGTCCTGCCTGACGCAGGCGCGCTACGGCATCGCGTGGGGCACGATCGGCTCGGCGATGGCGGTCTACGACGAAGCGCTGCAGTACTCTCAGACGCGCGTGGTCTTCGGCCGGCCGATCGGCGGATTCCAGCTCCAGCAGGAGAAGCTCGTCTGGATGCTCTCCGAGATCACGAAGGGGCAGCTTCTGAATCTGCAGCTCGGCCGTCTGAAGGCGCAGGACGCCGCGACGCCGCAGCAGGTGTCGCTCGCCAAGCGCAACGGATGCTGGGTCGCCCGCGAGGCGTCGCGTCTGGGGCGGGAAATCCTCGGCGCCAACGGGATCATGGACGAGTATCAGGTGGGCCGGCACATGTGCAACATCGAGTCGGTCTACACTTACGAAGGCACCCACGACATCCATACCCTGATCCTGGGTCAGGAGATCACCGGTCTCTCCGCCTTCGGAGGCTGAGCCCCGGGGCCCTCCCAGGGCTCCGGTTGAAAGACTCAATTCCGGTCATTAGATTGCCCGTGCATGAGTCTGTCCGGGAATCTCCGCACCATGTCCCTTCCCGACCTGCTTCAGTGGGTCGCCGCGGCGGGAAAAACGGGCATGCTGACCTTTCGGGCACAGGGGATCACGAAGAAGATCCTGACTGCCGAGGGGCTGATCATCGGCTCCTCCTCCACGGACCCTGTCGACCTCATCGGCCAGTGGCTCGTCTCCTGCGGGCGCATCACCGAGGACCAGCTCCGCATCGCGCTCGGCGAGCAGGAGCGCTCCGGGACCTTTCTGGGCACGGTGCTCGTGCAGATGCGCGCGCTGACCCATCAGGACCTCGAGCGGATGCTCGTGCTGAAGACCGAGGAGATCATCTACGGTCTCTTCCACTGGGAGGATGCCGAGTTCGAGTTCCAGGACGGCGAGACCGACTCCCCTCCGGTGAGCATCTCGCTGCGCGTCGAAGACGTGCTGCTCAAGGGCGTGCGGCGGTATGACGAGATTCAGAGAATCCGGCGCGTCTTCCCCGACGGCACCGTGGTGCTGCGCCGCACCTCCCTGACGCCGCCGCCCGAGGTGCTGCAGAACCCGCATGCGCGCCGCATCCTCGACGGGATCGACGGGGTGCGCTCCATCACGGCGATCACGCTGCACACGCATGCGTCCGAGTTCATCGTCTCGAAGTTCCTCTTCGAGCTGCACCAGGCCGGATACGCCGAGATCTTCGGTGCCGCCCCCGCCTCGGGGACGGGCCGGGTCATCGCCGGAGCGCCGGTCATCACCCCGGTCGGCCCGCCGGTGCAGGCCGGCGCCGTTCCGGTCGCGCCCTCGGCGGTGCTCGCTTCCGCCCGCGCGCATATCGAGGCCGGCGACTGCGACGCCGCGCTCACGGCCCTCGGCGCCGCGCCTCCGGACGACCCCGCGGTCCGCGCGCTGCGCGAGGAGGCCGAGGCGAAGCTCTCCGAGTTGATCTACACGAGCGTGCTGCCGCCGAACAAGGTGCCGGTCCTCACACGGCCGCTGTCCGAGATGGCCTCGGAGAATCTCAACGCCGAGGAGTGCTATCTGCTCTCGCGGATGGACGGCGCGTGGGACGTGCAGTCGATCGTGGCGATCTCGCCCCTGCGCGAGGTCGAGGCGCTGCGCGCCCTCAACGGGCTGCGCGAGCGCGGCCTGATCCACCTTCAGTAGCGTCCGCCGCCGGCCCGCGCGGCCGGATCAGTCGTGGACTTCGCCGAACTCCTGATAGGACGGCGTCTCGATCTGCAGCGTCGAGTGCGCGATGGAGAAGCGCTCGTAGAGCACCCGCTTGATCGTGTTGAGGGTGTCCCCCGGCGGAGCGCCGTCGGCGACGACGACATGCCCCGAGAGCGCGGGCATGTCCGACGTGATGCTCCAGATGTGCAGGTCGTGCACGCCGCTCACGCGCGGGACGGCGGCGATGGCGTCCGACACCTCCAGGAGATTGATCCCGGAAGGCGTCGCCTCGAGCAGCACGTCCACGGACTCGGCGAGCAGACGGACCGCGGAGATGACGATCACCGCGGCGATGAGCATGCCGGCGATCGCGTCGGCCTGCGTCCAGCCCGTCAGGACGATCGCCGCCCCGGCGGCGATGACGCCGACCGAGGACAGCGTGTCGCCCGCGACGTGCAGCAGCGCCCCGCGAATATTGAGATTGCCGCGCCCGCGATAGAGCACCGCCATTGCGGCGAGGTTCCCCACGAGCCCGAGAACCGCGGCGACGAGCATCGGACCGGTAAGGATCACCGGCGGGGACTTGAGCCGGCCGACGGCCTCGATGACCACGAAGACGGCGAGGCCGACGAGCAGCACGCCGTTCAGCAGCGCCGCGAGGATCTCCAGCCGGTACCAGCCCCACGTGCGCCGCACCCCGGCCGGACGGACCGAGAGCAGAAACGCGCCGTACGACAGCGCGAGCGCGCCCAGATCGGTGAAGACGTGCCCGGCGTCCGACAGCAGGGCGACCGAGTTGGCCCACCACCCCCCGATCAGCTCGACGGCAAGGATCGCCGCCGTGATGCCGAAGGCCGTCCTCAGCCGCCAGCGCTCCCCGTCCCGCGGATGGGCCGCGCAACCCGGTCCGCTCACGACGCCGGATCGCTTTCGAGGATCACGACCGCCGCCGCCGTCGTGGGCGAATGCGTCAGGCTGAGGTGCACCCGCGTCGCCGACATCGCGGCGAGGCGCTCCCCCGCGGCGCCGGTGACGTGCAGTCTCGGCTCGCCGGAGGGTCCCGTGCGGACCTCGGCGTCCGTCCAGGAGACCCCCTCGCTCCATCCGGTGCCCAGCGCCTTGAAGAGAGATTCCTTCGCGGCGAAGCGGGCGGCATAGGACGGCGACGGGTCGGCCCTGCGCGCGCAGTCGGCGCGCTCCCGGGGGGTGAAAACACGCGCGAGAAGGCGCTCACCGCGCCGTGCGACCGCCTGCCGCCACCGGTCGATGTCCATCAGGTCGAGGCCGATCCCGACGATCATGCCACCAAACTAGCATCCTGCGGCGATGCGGGCAAGTCGTTTGTCATCAATAGTTAACGCAGGGGCCGCGGAGCGGTTCCGGGCCGGGCGGCCGAGGTGCGGCGTGATAAACTGCGCGCCGTGTCGCGCTGGGTGAGTATCAACGGACAGATCCTTCCCGGGGAACAGGCGTTCGTCTCGGCCTGGGACCACGGCCTGCTCTACGGGGACGGGGTCTACGAAACCCTCAGGACTTATTCGGGCCGGGCCTTCCTGCTCGACCGGCATCTGGCGCGGCTCCGCCGGTCCGCGGAGCGGATCCTCCTGCCCTGGGCGGCGCTGCCGGTCGATCCGGGCGAGGAGATCCGGCGCACTCTGCATGCGGCCTCCGACAACGAGGAGTCGCTCGTGCGCGTGGTCGTCACGCGCGGAGTCGGCCCGCTGGGGTATGCCCCGGAGCTCTGCCCGAAACCGGGCCTGCTCATCTATGTGCTCGAGTTCACTCCCCCTTCGGGCGAGGCCCGCGAGCGCGGTGTCACGGTCGCCATGACGACGATCCGGCGCAATCCGAAGAGCGCGCTCGACCCCGAGATCAAGTCGAACAACCTGCTGAACACGATTCTCGCGGGGCAGCAGGCGCATGCGCGGGGCGCCGACGAAGGTGTGCTGCTCAACATGGCCGGCGAAGTCGCGGAGTGCACGACGAGCAACGTCTTCATCGTCCGCGGCGGCGAGGTGATCACCCCGCCCGTGTCGGCAGGGATCCTCGAAGGACTGTCGCGCGAGGTCGCGCTGGAGCTCTGCCGGGCGCACGGCGTGCCGGCGTTCGAGAAGACGATCCAGCCGGAGGCGCTGTTCGGCGCCGACGAAGCCTTTCTGACCTCCACGACCCGGGAGATTCTTCCGATCGTTCGCGTGGACGACCGCCGGATCGGAGACGGGCGCCCGGGACCGGTCACGCGGCGGCTGATGACGCTCTTCCACGAGAAGGCCCGTGCGCAAGGCTGATCGCACGCTCCTGGAGTGGGTTGGCGCCGACGGCGTGGCCGCGGTGCTGCGGCACAGTCTCGACCGTGCCTCGCTCGTGCGCATCGCGAACGCCCGGCGCGTGTCCGTGCCCGGCATGCGCAACCAGTCGGTGCCCGTGGACCGCCTGGCCCGGGCCCTCGCCGAGAAATTCCAGAAGGACGACGCCGCGGCCCGCGTGCTGCTCGTGGCCCTCGACACGACGAACCGGAAGACCTTCGACGAGATCCGGCGGCAGACCGACGACGAGGTCAGGACGCGCGCAGCCGACGAGCGGCTGACGGGACCGGCCGCCGCGCGCCTTCTCTATGTCCTCTCGCGGGAGAAGCGGGAGCCCTGGGCGGCCGAGGCGGCGCGTGCGCTGAAGGAGCGGGCCGTCGTGCGCAGCCGGCGCGATGAAGCCGCGGAACCGGCCGCCGAGTCGGAGGCGGAGCGCACCGATCGCGACGCGCGGATCGCGGGCCTCGAATCGGGTCTCGAGCAGGCGAAGCTCCGCGAAAAGGCGCTGCAGAAGGAGCTGGCCCAGAAGAAATTCGACCTGAACAACACGAAGCTGCTTCTCACGCGCGGCCGCGAGCACCAGGAGCGCCTCGAGAAAGAGCTCTCAATCCTCCAGAAATCGGTCGACGAAGGCGCCAGCCGCAGGCGCGGCGCCCCGCCCGACGAGCTGCTCGGACGGATCGGCCAGATCGAGGAGCAGCAGCGCAAGCTGGCCACGGCGCTCGAGAAGATTGGCGCCCGGCTCGTCCGCGAAGAGAAGACCGCCGACAGGGCCGCCGCCTCCGGCAAGACCCTCGAGGAGATCCGGCGCGACCTCACGGCTCTCAAGAAGGACGCTGCGGCGGGGCGCACGTCGCTCGATGCCGCGCTGCGCGACCTCGCCGCCTCTCAGGCCGCGCTCCTCGAGTCTGTCGGCGCCCTGAAGACCGCCCCCGCGAAGCCGGCGGCGAAGGCCCGCGCCGCGCGCAAAGCCGCCCGCGACGGACCGGAGCGGGCGGGGCTCTTCGTCGACGTGCAGAATGTGTTCTACGGCGCCCGCCAGCAGAACGCGCGGCTCGATTTCGAAGCGCTGCTGCAGACCGTTTCGGTCGGCCGGCGCATGCTGCGCACCGTGGCGTACGTGGTCGAGACGAAGGAAATCGACCAGTCCGCCTTCATCGCCCTGCTGCAGCAGCGCGGCTACGAGGTGCGCCGCAAGCCCCTGATGGTGCGCGCCGACGGATCGTCCAAGGGGGACTGGGACATGGAGATCGCCCTGGACGTCCTGGACGTGTGCGAGGCGCTCGACGTGCTGATCCTCGTCACCGGCGACGGGGACTTCACGTCCCTCGTGAATCGCGTGAAGCCCCGCGGAGTCGAAGTCGAGGTCTACTCGTTTCCCCGCAACACGGCGAAGTCGCTGCGCGAGGCGGCGACGCGCTTCTTCGCGATCGACCGCCGCCTCCTGATCAAGCTCCCCAAGGACGACCGCGAGCCGGGACTCTTCCCCGATCTTCCTCCCGCCCGGGAAACCGCCTGAAGGCGGAGCCGCCTATTCCCAGCGCAGCGCCGAGGACGGATCCAGCCGGCTCGCGCGAAACGCCGGAACGAGACCGGCGGCCACGCCGACGATCGCCAGAATCGCCATCGACACGACGACGTTCGAGTACGAGATCGAGAGCGTGATGTCCCCCTTCCCCGAGTTGTCCTGGAAAAGGGGCCCCATCAACGGCATCGTGCCGGCGCCCCACGCGACGAGGGGCGACACGATCAGACCGAGCAGGCCGCCGGCCAGTGTGATCACCAGGGCCTCGGCGAGCATCTGAACGCGGACGTGCCAGCGCCGGGCGCCGAGAGCCCGCCGCAGGCCGATCTCGCGGATCCGCTCGTCCACCGACACCAGCATGATGTTCATGACGCCGACGCCGCCGATCGCGAGCGTGAGGGTTCCGATCAGCGTGAGCAGCACCTGCAGTCCGATCGAGATGCCGTCGATGATCGGGCGGATCTCGCTCTTGCCGAACAGCTCGACCGCCTGCTCGTCGTCGGGAGCGAACCGGTGGCGTCGCGACAGCAGCTCGCGCACCTGCACGATCGCCCGCTCCTCCATGGACGAGGCGATCGGATCGATCGCGATCACCGTCAGGTAGCGGTTGTTCCACAGATCGCCGGCGCTCGTGTACGGGATGTAGGCCGACTCCTCCTCGGGGCCCATGTAGTTTCCGAAGGAGAGCTTCCGGTCCACGACCCCGATCACGGTGAACCGCTTGCCCTCGATCTGCACCGTCTCGCCGATGGCGGTGCGCCGGCCGAACAGCCGCTCCGCGAGCCGGCCGCCGAGCACCGTCACGGCCCGCCGGTCCTGCAGGTCCTCGGCGGTGATCCAGCGCCCCTCCCTCGGGTTGTCGTTGCGGATCTCCCGATACACGGGCTCGATGCCGCGGACGGGGCTCTGGATCACGCGCGTGCCGTAGGCGACGCCGACCCAGCGGGTGCTCTCGGCGCTCGCGTGCCGCACAAGCGTCGCCTCGGCGCGCAGAAGCTCCACGTCGGCGGTCTCGAGCCGGATCCGCCGGCCCGCCCGCTGCCCGCCGGCCTGCTTGGACGTCTGCCCGGGCCAGGCCACGATGAGCGACTTGCCCGACGCCTCAAAGCAGTCCAGCAGCACGCCGCGGAACCCCTGCCCGTAGGAGAGCAGGATGCTCACCGCCACGATCCCCCACACGATCCCCAGCATGGTCAGGGCGGAGCGCAGCCGGTTTCGCCCGAGAGCGATCACGGCTTCGGAAATGATCTCGCGCAGCATCGCGGCGGACCTAGCCGCCCGGCTCGCGGCGCAGCGCGTCGATCGGATCGATCGAAGCCGCCTGCGCCGCCGGATAGATCGCCGATCCGAGCGCGATCGTGCCGAGGAAGACCAGAGCCAGGATCGAGGCCGCCGGGGTGGGCAGCAGCCCCGCGAAGTACATCGGCATCGGCATGAGGTCCACGAGGGCACAGATCCCGTAAGCGGCCCCCAGCCCGACGGCGCCGCTGACCGTCACCAGGATCGCCGCCTCGATGAAGAACTGCGTCACGATGGAGCGCGGCGTCGCACCGACCGCCATGCGGATGCCGATCTCGCGCGTGCGCTCTCGCACGGCGACGAGCATGACGTTCATCACGCCGAGTCCGCCGAGCAGGAGCGTCGTGAAGCCCACGCCGCCGAGAAACCGCTTCATCCCCCCGGTCATGAGGGCGAACGCCTTCGCCTCCTCGACGGTGTCCCAGATCGGGACGGCGTCCTCGTCGCGGGGGTCGAAGTGGTATTTCGCCGCGAGCACGGCGCGCACCTGCACCTTGCAGGTCTCATGCGTCTCCAGCGACCGCGGGGTCACGAGCATCTGGTCCACGGAGCGCGCGCCGGCGCCCAGATTCGGGAAGTCGCGCGCCACGGCCGAGAAGGGAGCGAACAGCTTTTCGACATCCTGCCCGTCGTAATCGCTGTCCTGGTCCTTCGAGCGCATCGTCCCGATCACGGAGTACGTGATGCCGTTCAGCGTCACGTTCCGCCCGATCGGATCCGCCGACGGAAAGAGCTGCTCGCGGACCTCGCTTCCGAGCACCACGACACGCCGGCCGTCCGCCTGGTCGGCGTCGGTGTAGAAGCGGCCCGACGCAATGGGGATGCTTCGGATGTTCTGGAAGGGAGGCAGCGAACCGGTCACCCGCCACGAGCCGCTGTGGAACTCGCTCTTGACGCGCACCTGCTGGCCCAGCTCCGGCAGCGCCTCGCCGCAGGCGGGGGCGCCTTCTTTGATCAGGCGATAGTCGTCCCAGTCCCACAGCAGGCGCCGGCCGGCCGCCGTCCCGCCCGCCTGCGCGCCGGTCCGCCCGGGGAAGACGATCATCAGGTCCTTGCCGAACCCCTCGGCGACCTTCGCCTGCCCGACACGCAGCCCTTCCCCCGCGGCGACCATCAACGTGATCGACACGATCCCCCAGGCGATACCGAACATCGTCAGCGCGGTGCGCAGCAGGTGGCTGCGCAGGGTTCCCAGGGTGCCGCGCAGCAGGTCGGCGAAGGTCATCGCGGGCGGGGCCTCTCCCCGGGGGCCCCGGGCGCCCCGCAGGCGTGCCTCACTGAAGGACGACCTTGTCCCCGGCTGCAAGCCCCTCGAGAACCTCGGCTTTGATGCCGTTGCGGATCCCGAGCTTCACGTCCACCGACCGGACGCCGTTGTCCTCGCCGGGGTCGGGCACTTCGACCGAAACGCCGCCGTCCTTCCCCGCGATCACCGCCGTCTCGGGGACGAGGAGAACGCCCTTCTTCTCTTCGAGGATCACTTCGGCGTTCGCGCTCATGTTCGCCTTCAGCTCTCCGCCGGGATTTCTGATCGACACGCGGACCTCGAAGGTGGTGACGTTGTCGCGCTCGACGCCGAAGGGAGAGATCTTCGTCACTTCCCCCTCGAACGTCTTGTCCTTGAACGCCTCGACGCTGATCCGCGCCTGCTGACCCAGGAAGACCCGCCCGATGTCGGACTCGTCGACGCGGCCCAGCACGTAGACGCTGCTGGTGTTTCCGAGTGTGGCGACCAGGGTGGAGCCGGAGCCAAGCACCAGGATCGAGGAGACGGCGTCGCCGACCTCGACGTCGCGTGAAAGCACAATGCCGTCCATCGGGCTGAGGATCGTCGAGTTCTGCAAATCGGTCCGCGCCCGCTCGAGCGCCGCGCGCGTCTGGGCGACCTGCGCGGTGGCGCGCGACACCTCGGCCCGAGCGACGGCAATGGTGCGCAGCGCGGCGGCCTGCTTGTTCAGCGCCAACTGATAATCCTTGTCGGCGTCTTCGAGCACGGAGACCGATACGATCCCCTCGCCGTGCAGCCGCCGGGCCCTCTCGACGGCGGAGCGCAGGTAGGGAATGTCCGGCCCTTCGGCCTCGATCGTGTCGCGCTCGAGCGCCGCGCGGCTCGCCTCTTCCGCGGCGCGGGCCGCGGTGAGCGTCGCTTCGGCCTCGCGGACGCGGGCCTGCAGCTCCTCCTTGTCGAGCTCGACGAGGGTCTGACCGGTCTTCACCCGGTCGCCGTAATCCACGAGCAGCTCCTTCACGATGCCGCTCGCCTTGGACTTGACCTCGACCTTCGACAGGGGCTCGATCTTGCCGGTGGCCACGACGCTGCGCGCGATGTCGCCCGACTCGACGGTGGCCAGGCGGCTCGGATCGACCTGCGGCCCGCCCGAGAACGCACCGCCGGCCCAGAGGGCTCCCGCCGCCAGAACCACCACTCCGACACCGGCAAGGACGAGCACGAGCCGGCTCACCTTTCTCGCTCCGTTTCCCTGTTTCTTCATGACTCCGCTCTCACAGTACGCACCATGGACAGCGATCCTCCTGGACGGTACTACGTCTGTTCGATGCTCAGGGTTCCATCGAGAGCCGCCTTGCGCCGGGCCGGCTTCCCAGCGGCCGGATGCGTGGGCGAACGGCCGATGGCAGGCCGCCGCCGGGCCCGAATCCGGCGCCCTCCTGTAAAATGTTGTCATGCAAGAACTCACGAGAATTTCGATCGCCGCAGCCCTGCTGGTCGCAGTCGCGCCGCTGCCGGCCGGAGCGCCGGACGCCGTCACGCTCACCGGCCAGGTCGTCTGCTCCGGATGCTGGGAAGAGGCGCCGCGTCCGGAGGTGCCTTACGGGAACGAGGCTGATCTTGCCTGCGCCCTGAAGTGCCACGGCAAGGGGATTCCACAGGCTCTCGCCGTCCGCGAGGGGGACGGCTTCACGCTCTATCTGCTCCGCCGGCCCGACGGGAAGAACTACGACGCGAGCGCCCACATCGGAAAGACGGCGACGGTGCACGGGAGGTTGGAAAGCTCCGGCGCGTCGCGCACCTGCGTGGTGAAGACGCTGACCGTCAACGGCGCCGCTCCGTGATACGCCCCTCCCGGCGGGGGGCCGGCTCCGCGCCGGACAGACGGGACGCATGACCTCCAGCATCGCGGCGGCGCAGGCCCGCGCCGGAGGGCTCCTCGAGCGCCCGTGGGCCGGGCGCGACCCGGAAGCTCCCGCGGCCTCTCCGGTGCGCTGGTTCGGGATGGGCGATCCCCAGGCGCCATTCCAGAAAGTTCTCGGAGTTCTCGAGCATCACGGCCTGCTCGGCGAGGACGGCTGGCTCGTTCCCGGCGCGGGGCTGCTCTCGATCGGAGATCACTTCGACTGGGCGGGCGACGCCGCCGAGGTCGGGCGGAGCGGCGAGACATGCCTGCGCTGGCTCGCCGGCCACGATCCCCGGCACGTCGTGCTGATCGCCGGCAATCATGACCTCAACCGCGTGCAGGAGTTCGCCGGCGAGAGCGACGCGCGATTCGCCGAGGCGCGCGCGCTGGCCGTGCGCATCGAATCCGCGCGCCGCGACGCCGCAGGCGGCGAAAGCGTGCGCGCCCTCGAAGAGGAATTCCACCGCCGGTTCGCTCCCATCCCGACGCCCGGGCTCGCCGCGCGCGACTGCCTGTCCTGGTCGGAGAGACAACGGGCGCTGGTGCGGCGTCTGCTGACCGGCGGCCGCTTCCTGCTCGGCTGCGCCGCGCGCGCGGAGGATGGGACGCCGCTGCTCTTCACTCACGCGTCGATCACGACCCGGGAGCTGGAGCTGCTGGGGATCGCCGGCGAGCGCGGAGCGCGTGCGATCGCCGCGGCCCTGCGGGCCTTCTTCTCCGAGCGCATCGCCGCCGCGGATTCGGAGTGGCGCGCCGGGGCGCTGACCCCGCTCAACCTCGCGCCGATCCACTACCACGGCCAGTCCGGCCAGGAAGGGGGCGGCTTCCTCTATCACCGTCCGATGAATCCCGAATCGCCGCATGGCGGGATCTCCGGCCCGGCGCGCCGCGAGGCGGCCCGCCGGTACGACCCCCGCTCCGTGCTGCCCCGCGGTCTGCTGCAGGCCTGCGGTCACTCGGCACACAGAAAGTGCCTGCGCGTCCTGGGAGACTGGACGACCGAGTCGGCGCGCGCACGCGCGCGCGGCGGTCTGCGCACGCTGCGCACCGACGGGCGGAGCGTCACCTACGACATGGGCGTGCACACCGCCGTCGAAGGCGAGGCGACGCTGCACATGATCGACGGCGAGATGGGCGCCGTCGAAACGGAGACGTACGCGCTGTACCCCTTCGCCGGACCGGTGTTCGAGGACTGAAGGACGGTCAGCCGGTCGAGGCGAGCGTCACCGGCACCTCGCGCAGCAGCAGAAATCCGATGCGCCTCATGCCGTGCCTTCCTCCGGTCCCGCCCAGGTCTCGAACCGCCAGCCCCCGTCGCCTCCGACAGCCACGTAGCGCCGCGATGCGCGCCAGTCCGGAAGCACCACCATCGTGCCCCCGGGCGATGCGACGACGCGCTCCTCGTGAAAGTGCCCCAGCAACAGCAGATCCGCGCCGGAGGCCCAGGCCCGCTCCGCGAAGACCGCGGCGGCCTCGACCGGGAAATGGATCTTGTTCCGGAGATTCGTCGTCCGCATGCGCGCCTCCAGCGCGTTCGCCATCCGCACACCCGCCGAGGACGGCAGCACCTCGAGCGCCGCGCGCGTGAAGCGGCTCTTCGCGAAGGCTCTCCACGTCTGATACTGACGGTCGTGCACGTTCACCCGATCGCCGTGGCTCATGCGCACGCGGCGCCCGCCGACCGTCACGTCGATCACGTCCTCCGACACGCTCGTGAAGGCATCGCCCTCGTAGTGCGTTTTCGAATGCAGGTCGCGGTTCCCTTCCACCAGGATCGTGCGCACACCGCGGCGCCGCAGGGCCCGGAAGGCCTCGAGCACCGGCTTCATGTGCGGCATCTCGAAGCGGGGCTGCCCGATCCAGATGTTGAAGAGATCCCCCAGATGCGCGACCGTCCCGGCCCCCGCGCCCCGGCGCATCAGAAAGTCCACGAAGGCCGTGACCTCGCCCGCCTCGCTGCCGATGTGGCTGTCGGCGACGACGAGCATTTCGTCAGACATCGAAGGTCCCCGCGGCGGATCGGGCGTCGCCTGCCCCCGCGCCGATGCGCGGAACGACGGCGTCGCGGAAGGCGGCGTACTCCCCGCGCCGGATCGCGTCGCGCAGGCGGGCCATCAGACTCTGGTAAAAGTGGATGTTGTGCAGCGAGAGCAGCCGCGCCGCCAGCCGGTCCCCGATGCGGAACAGGTATCTGAGATAGGCGCGCGTGAAGGTGCTGCAGGTGGCGCACCCGCACTCCGGGTCGATCGGCCCGGGATCTTTCTCGAAGTCCAGCCGCTTGATGTTCAGCGGTCCCTTCCACGTGAAGAGCTGGCCGTTGCGCGCGTTGCGCGTCGGCAGGACGCAGTCGAAGAGGTCGATCCCGTCGCCCGCGAGCGCGACCAGGTCCTCGGGGCGGCCCATGCCCATCACGTAGCGCGGGCGCGTCTCGGGAAGCCGCCGCGCCGTGAAAGAGACGATGCGGCTCACGTCCTCGCGGGACTCGCCGACCGACACGCCGCCGATTGCGAAGCCGTCGAACGGCAGCGCGGTGATCTCCACGGCGTGCGCCGCCCGCAGATCCTCGAAGATCCCCCCCTGCACGATGCCGAAGAGGGCCGAGTCTCCCCGTCGGGCGGCGAGCGAGCGCCCCGCCCAGCGCGTGGTGCGCGCCGCCGCCTGCGCGTTCTGCTCCCGGGTCGACGGCTGCTCGGGGCACTCGTCGAACGCCATCATGATGTCGGAGCCGAGCGCCTCCTGGACGGCGATCGAGCGCTCCGGCGTGAGCAGGTGCGCCGACCCGTCGAGATGGGATCTGAACGACACGCCTTCCTCGGCAACGCGGCGCAGGGCGGCGAGCGAGAAAACCTGGAAGCCGCCGCTGTCGGTGAGGATCGGCCCGTTCCACGCCGTGAACCGCTGCAGCCCGCCCATCGCGGCCACCAGCTCTTCGCCCGGACGCAGCATCAGGTGATACGTGTTGCCCAGGATGATCGCCGTGCCCGCGGCCCGCAGTTCGGAGGGCGTCAACGCCTTCACGACGCCGCGGGTGCCCACCGGCATGAAGGCGGGCGTCGGTGCCTCGCCGTGCGGCGTGCGGAGAATTCCGGTCCGCGCGGCGGAGACGCCGTCGCGTCCGGTGATCTCGAACGCAATCGGGCTCACGCCGCTCCTGCCCGCTCCCGCGTCAGCAGCATTGCATCGCCATACGAATAGAAACGATACCCCCGCTCCACGGCAGTTCGATAGGCGGCGAGCAGACGCTCGCGCCCCGCGAAGGCCGCGGCGAGCACGAGCAGCGTCGAGCGCGGGAGGTGAAAGTTCGTCATCAGAACGTCGATGACGCGGAACTCGAATCCGGGCGTGATGAACAGCGCGGTCTCTCCGTCCAAGGGGCGCGGGGGCCCGTCCAGACTGCCCCGGCGCGCCGCCTCCTCGAGGGTGCGCACCACGGTGGTTCCGACGGCGACGATCCGTCCGCCGCTCTGCCGCGCCGCCGCGATCGCCTCGACGGTCGCGGCGGGGATCGCGAAGGTCTCGCTGTGCAGACGGTGCGCGGACAGATCGGCCTCCTTGATGGGAGCGAAGGTGCCCAGGCCGACTTCGAGCGTGATCGCCGCTCTGCGTACGCCGCGCGCGCCCAATCTGTCGAGCAGCTCCGGGGTGAAGTGAAGCCCGGCGGTCGGCGCGGCGGCCGAGCGGCCCTCCCGGGCGTAGACGGTCTGATACCGCTCGCGATCGATCTCGCCGGGGCGCTGCCCTCCGCGCGACCGCCCGCGAGGGATGTAGGGCGGCAGGGGCGTCTCTCCGGTCGCCTCCACCGCCGCCGAGACCGATCCGGTCGCCGCCTCGAGCTCCAGCACCGCCTCGCCGTCGGACGCCGGCGGCTCGACCACGCGCGCCGTGAGGCTGTCTCCGAAGCGCATCCGGGCTCCGCCGCGCGGCGCGTGCGACGCGCCCACGAGCGCGCGCCAGCGCTCGCGGGACTCTCCCTCCGCGGACAGCCTGCGCAGCAGCAGCGCCTCGACAGCGCCGCCGCTGTCCTTGCGGCCGCGCAGACGCGCCGGAAAAACCCGGGTGTCGTTCACGACGAGCAGATCCCCCGCGCGGAGGATCTCCGGCAGATCGCGTACGACGGAGTCCTTCGGCTCGCCGGCCGCGCCGTCGAGAACCATCAGCCGCGCGTCGTCCCGCCGCTCCGCCGGCTCCGCGGCGATGCGCCCGGCGGGCAGCTCGTAGTCGAAGTCGTCGCGCTTCAAGGAGCGGCGGGCGCCTCCACGAAGCGCGCCTCGGCGTCGATCCATGCGGCGACCGGCTCAGGCTCCTGCCCGCTCTTCGCGGCCGGCTTCGTCGCCGGTGCGAAGACCAGGCGCTTCGCCGCGTCGACCGCCCGCGCATCCAGCGCCTCGTCCCCGCTGCTCTGCTGCACGGACGCTTCGGTGACGCCTCCGGCGGCATCCACCGTCAGGCGGAGCGTCGTGCGTCCCGCGGGTGCCCGAACACCGGAAGGAAGGTCGACACGGATCAGCGGCCGCGGGGCCGACACGGACCCGGCCCCCGCGACGCCAGGAATCTCGGGGGCTCCCCCACCCGTCGGCGGCCCCACGCTGCCGCCCTCGAGGTCGCACGAGAAGCGCGTCTTCACGGGGTTGCCGTCGAACCGTCCGGCCCAGAAGCTCCAGCCCATCGCCTGCGCCGCGACGGCCGCGGCGTTCGCGATCGTGACGTCGGGAAAGCGCACGTCGAGAACGCGGCCCGTTTCGTCGGTCACCAGATCGAGGCGGCCCGCCCCTGCCGGAGCGGTGCCGGGTGCCGTGCGCTCCGGAGCACTCCATCGGCGATTCCCCGGATCGTACAGACGCGCGCGCGAGGGCCCGGTGGTGCGCTCGCCGGGCCCGCCTGGGTCGGCGGTCTCGCGGGAGAGCACCCGGTCGGGGATCCGCCGGCCCTCTAGACGGATGCGCACCGGCACGGCCAGGAGCGGGTTGTCGTTCAGGTCGCGCGGCTTCAGCGCGATGCGGCGCGCCGTCTCGAGACCGGAGATCACCTCGCCGAAGATCGTGTACTTCCCGTCGAGCCGCGGCAGAGTCTCGAGCGCGATGAAGAACTGACACGACCCGGTGTTCGGATCGGCGTCCCGCGCCATACCGACGGTGCCGGGGCGGTAGTGCAGCGTCTGCGAGAACTCGGCCGGCACCCGCCGGTCGCCCTCCCCTTCGCCGTCGTCGGAGCGGTCCGCGTTCTTCGAGTTCGGATCGCCGCCCTGCACGACGAATCCCGGAATCACCCTGTGGAAGAGCGTCCCGTCGTAGAAGCCGCGGCGGATCAGCTCTTTCACGTATGCGGCGTGCTGCGGGGCCGCATCGGGAAAGAAGCGCCAGACAATCGGACCCTCAGGCGTTTCGACGACCGCGACCTCCTCGCGCGCCGCGCCCGCGGCCGCGAAAGTTCCCGCGGCCAGCGCCGCGGCCGCCAGCATCGTCCGCCCCGCATTCATCAAGACGACTTCCTCCGCGAGATCATCCAGGGCGCCAGCTCCGGATCGGCGTAGGCGCGATCCCAGATCTGATGATCGCCGTCGGGATACTCGGTGTAGCGCACTGTACGCCCGGCGGCCTTCAGCGCCCGCTCCATCATGCGCGATTCCTCGACCGGCACCGCGCGGTCGTTCGCGCCGTGAAACATCCAGACCGGAACGTCCCCGATCGCTCGCGCGACGCCCGCGTAGTCCTCGTGGGGCTCCCCTTCCGCGGGCTCGCCGCGGCCGGGGTAGCTCTTCGGTGGCGGCGCGCCGTCGAATCTGATGAATCCGCACACCGGCGCGATCGCCGCGAAGGTGCCCGGATGATCCGCCGCCAGGCGCCAGACGCCGTTGCCGCCCATCGACTTGCCGGTGAGCAGGAAGCGCGCCGGGTCGCCGGAGAACTCGCGCGCCCCGGCCTGCAGCGCCTCCATGGCGAACCGCTCGCACACGGGATCGCCCCACCACAGATCCGCGGGGCACTGCGGCAGCACGACGACCGCCGGCCACCGCTCGGGGTGCAGCAGCAGCGCCGGCCCGAGACCCGCCTGAGTCTGCTTCACGCCGTCGCTGCCCCGCTCCGCCGACCCGTGCAGGAACAGGATGACCGGCCAGCTCTTCTGCGCGCTCCAGAACGGGGGCGTCCAGACGGCCCACTGCAGATCGCGGCCTTCGAGCGTCGTCGTTCTCGCCATGAATCTCCCGGTTGCCGGCACCTCCGGGGCCGTCGCCCCGCACGCCGCGGCGAGAAGCGACACCGCCGAAGCAGCCGCAGCCGCCCTCACGGCTGCTTCGGGGGCGCCGCCTCCGGCGCGGCCGGCGCGCTCAGCAGATGACGCTCGAGAAACGCCGCTGCCGCGCCGTACCCCTTGAGCTGATTCGCGAGCTTCACGAGACCGTGCCCCTCGTCGGGGAAGAGCAGGTATTCGACCTCGATGCCGCGCGCCCGGACGGCCGCGGCGATCTGCTCCGACTCGGAGCGGGGAACGCGCGGGTCGTTCTCTCCCTGGATGATCAGGAGCGGCGCCCGGATCCTGTCGGCCGAGAGCAGCGGCGACGCCTTGTCGAGCGCCGCGGAGTCCTCGCGGGGATCCCCGTACTCCGCGGCGCGCAGATCCCGTCGATACGCCGCGGTGTTCGCGAGAAATGTCTTGAAGCTCGAGATTCCCACGATGTCCACGCCGGCGGCCCAGAGATCGGGATGGAACGCCATCCCCGCGAGAGTCATGTAGCCTCCGTACGATTGCCCCATGACGGCGACGCGCCCGGGAGCGGCCACCCCCGAGGAAACGAGCCACTTCGCGCATTCGGCCAGATCCCGCACGGCGTCCAGACGCCGCGGGCCATCGTCCATGTGTGTGAACGTCCGGCCCGAGCCGGTGCTGCCGCGCACATTCGGCTCGTAGACCGTCAAGCCCCGCGACACGAGGTACTGCGCCAGGCCCGAGAAGTCGGGCCGCGCCTCGCTTTCGGGGCCGCCATGCACGAGCACGATCACCGGCCCCGGCTCCTCGGGCCCCGGAGCACGGGCCAGCCACCCGTAGATCATCGTGCCGTCGAAGGAACGGAACTGGCGCCGCTCCGCATGGACGAAGCGCGCCGTGGGAATCCCCGCCGTCCCGGCGCTCGTGAGACGCGTGAACTCCGCCGAGCCGACGTCGTAGATCCAGACGTCGTACGGCTGGCGCGGCCCGGAGAGCGCGAACGCGATGCGGCGCCCGCTGCGCGAAATGGCGAGCCCCGAGATCACGCCGGAAGGAAGCGCTTCGACGGGCAGACGCTGCGCGGCGCGGGCGAAGTCGCGGATCTCCAGACGGCTCCACCCCTCCTTGTTGGATACGGTGACGAGCAGCCGGCCGTCCTCGCTGACGGCGAGCCCCTCGAGATCGTTGTCTGCGGATTCGACGAATTCGAGCTTTTTCCTGGTCACGTCGTATCGCGCGAGATTCAGAAACGGGCGCCCGGCGTCGGAGAGGAGCCAGAACTGGTCGTTCTCGCGGCCGAATCGGATCGACTCGTAGCGCGCGTCGCCGGTATGCGGGGTCAGATACACCGGCTCGCTGCCCGAGGCGAGATCGACGAGGCGCAGGTCGGCGTCGAGGTTCCCGTGCTCCGTCGAGACGATGAGGCTGCGCCCGTCGGGAGAGACCGCCTCGGGGCTGTTCGAGCCCGCACCCTGAAAGACGCGCCGGGGCTCTCCGCCGGAGAGGTCCAGGGCATAGACGTCGAACGACGCCGGGTCGCGCTCGTTCGAGCGGTAGAACAGCGTCTTGCCGTCGCGCGCGAAGAAGCCCAGCTCGTTCTTGACTCCGTCCTTCGGCGTGAGACACCGCTCGGCGCCGGTGGAGAGATTCACCAGGTAGATCCGCCCGCGCTCGTCGCCGCCCTGGTCCCGGACGAAGACCACGACGTTCTCGTCCGCGGGCGACCAGGTCAGTTGACGCACCGTGTCCCCGCCGAAGGTGATCTGCTCCGGCCAGCCCCCTCCCGTCGTCGTCCACCAGGCCTGCTTGATCCCCGTGATGTCGGTCAGAAAGCCGACGCGGCCTCCCGACGGCGCGAAGACAGGATTCGTCGCCGCGCGGACGGAGAGATAGCGCTCGAGCGGCATCGCGGGGGCGGCGTCGGCCGCCGCCACCGCCGCGCCTGCGAGCGGCAGTACGGCGACCGCCACGCGCGCGATCAGGATCCGGCCCTTCATCGGCCCCGCTCCCCTGCCGCGGCCGGCTCGTTCTCGTACGGGATCGGGTCGCGCGCGCCGGCACGGGCGAAGCCGCGCAGCCGCAGCCGGCACGACTCGCAGACGCCGCAGGCGCGCTCGCTCGCCTGATAGCACGACCACGTCGCCGCGAGCGGCGCCCCCAGCTCGAGCCCCCGGCGGACGATCGCGTCCTTACCCAGATGGAGCAGCGGCGCGACGATTCGGATCGCCGTCTCGGGCCGCGTTCCCTCGCGCACCGCCCGCTCGAACGCCTCGAGAAAGACCGCCCGGCAGTCCGGATACCCGGAAGAGTCCTCTTCGACGGCGCCGATCCACACCTCCGCGGCGCCGATCACCTCGGCCCACGAGACCGCCGTCGCGAGAAGGTGCGCGTTCCGGAACGGCACGTACGTCACGGGGATTCGCTCCCGATCCGGCGGGCCCGAGGGCATGGTGATCGCCATGTCGGTGAGAGCCGAGCCGCCGATGTGTCCGATGTGCTCCAGGGTCGCCACGAGCCGGCGCGCGGCGGGCACGGCGTAGTGAGCCGCGATCGCATCGAACGCCGATCGCTCGCGCGCGGCGGTGCGCTGGCCGTACGTGGCGTGCAAGAGAGCCAGGGAGCGGCCCGAGGCGGCCGCCTCGGCGGCTGCCACGCACGAATCCATGCCGCCCGACACGAGCACGACGGCCGTCGTCGCGCTGCAGTCCGCTGAACTGTCCATGAACCCGCGAAAGACTAGCATGCGCGCTAGACTCGTGCCCGTGCTGCGCTCGATGACCCGGCCCGGAGTGATGCTGGCCGCCGCGCTCTTGATCGCCCGGCCGGCTCCGGGCGTCGAGCCGCACCCCGCCGCGCCGCCTCCCGCGCCCGCCGGCAGCGCCGTCGCCGCCCTGCGAACCGAAGCGAAGGCGCTCCGGCCGCTCGTCTCCACGCGCTGGGTGCGGCGCTGTCTCGAGGCGACGGAGGTCCTTCCGTCGATTCCGCCGCGCACGCTCTACGGCGACGAGGCGAAGACCCGCTACCGCTCGGCGTCGGAGGCCGACGCGCTTCCCGAAGCGGAACGCGCGGCGCTCGTCGCGCGCGTGCTCGACGAGGACTTCTACTACAACACGCGCTACGGAACCCCGCTGGCGTACGCCCGGCCTCTGGACATTCTCGGCGCCGCCGGCTTCCAGCCCGCGCGCGCGAAGATCCTCGACTTCGGCTTCGGCGGCATCGGACAGTTGCGGCTGCTCGCGAGTCTCGGCGCGGAGGTGCACGGCATCGAGGTCGACCCGCTCACCCGCGCGCTCTATTCGTGGCCCGGCGACCAGGGACCGATCCGCGGATATCACGGCTCCGGCGGCTCCGTGGAGCTGCACTACGGCCGGTTCCCCGTGGACGAGACACTCACGAAGGCGGTCGGCGGCGGGTACTCGCTCTTCCTTTCCAAGAACACGCTCAAGCGGGGGTACATCCACCCGGAGCAGCCGGTCCCGGACCGGCAGCGCATCGATCTCGGCGTGGACGACGCGGCCTTCGTGCGCCGTCTGTCCGGGATGGGTGTGCCGGGCGGCCTGGTGATGATCTACAACCTGACGCCGGCGCCGAATCAGCCAGGCAAGCCGTACATCCCGTGGGCCGACGGACGCTGCCCGTTCGACCGCGAGATCTGGGAGCAGGCGGGGTTCGAAGTGGAGGCCTACAACAAAGACGACAGCGCCGCCGCTCGTGCCATGGCGCGGGCCCTCGGCTGGAACAAGGGCGATTCGCCCATGGACGTCGAGGCCGATCTCTTCGCGCAGTACTCGCTGTTCCGCCTGAAGCGCCCCGCAAAGTCCTGACCGCTCAGCGCCGGCGCTCCTCCGGGTTCCACACGACCTTGTGAAGCTGGATCTGGAACCGCACCGGCAGGGCGTCTTCCAGGATCCAGCCGGCGAGAACCGCCGGATCGAGCACCCCGTGCACCGGGCCGATCAGCAGGCGCGCCCGCGAGGACAGCCCGTGATCCCGGATGAACCCTCGAGCCCACTCGTAGTCCGCCCGGTCGGCGAGCACGAACTTCACCTCGTGGTGCGGCCGGAGCCGGTCGAGATTCGCGAGGTCCATCCGGTCGCTCATGCCGCTCCCCGGCGCCTTGATATCCATGACCACGACCGCGCGGGGATCCACCGGTGAGATGTCCTGGTCGCCGCCGGTTTCGACGAGTACGGTGCGTCCCTCGTCGAGAAGAGCCGTGATGACGGGCAGCACCGCCTTCTGGAGCAGCGGCTCGCCGCCGGTCACCTCGACGAGCGGAAGCCCGTAGGACCGCACCTCCCGGAGCACCTCGGGCACCGGGCGCCGCTCGCCCTCATGGAAGGTGTGCGTCGAGTCGCACCACACGCAGCGGAGCGCGCATCCGGTGAGGCGCAGAAAAACGCAGGGCAGGCCGGCGTACGAGCTTTCCCCCTGGATGGAGGCGTAGATCTCGTTGACGGTGAGTGTGGCGGGCCGCTCCGGGGCGGTCACAGGACTTCCTGGATCTGCGTCGGGACCGCCTTCCGGGCCGGATCGCCCACGAGCGATCGAAGCACCGCGAGATTGATCCGGTCCTCGGCGCACTCTTCGTCTTTTGGCGTCTCGAGAAACCCCGGCAGGCCGTCGAAGCGCGAATCGTTCATGAGCAGCCGGAACGGCTCGAGACCGAGCATCCCTTTTCCGATGTGCCAGTGCCGGTCGAGCTTCGAGCCGACGCCCTTGAGGCAGTCGTTCAGGTGAAACGCGCGCACGCGCGGAAGCCCCACGGTGCGGTCCAGCGACTCCATCACCGCTTCGTACCCCTCGTGCGTGCGCAGGTCGTAGCCGGCGGCGTGCGCGTGGCAGGTGTCGAGACAGACGCCCAGCCGCTTCGAGTCGGATACGCGCGACAGGATCTCCGCGAGGTGCTCGAACTTCCCGCCCAGCGTGCTGCCCTGCCCCGCCGCGTTCTCGAGCAGGACGACCAGCTTGAACCCCGGCGTGCGGGCCTGCGCCTCGTCGAGCGCCTGCGCGATGCGCAGGAGCCCCGCCTCTTCACCGGAGCCGGTGTGGGCGCCCGGATGAAAGATCAGGTGACGCAGCCCGAGCCGCTCGGCGCGCTGCATCTCGACGACGAATGCGTCGAGGGAGCGGCGATGGAGAGTCTCGTCGGGGGACCCGAGATTGATGAGATACGAGGTGTGCCCGGCGACGACTTTCGGCGCGCCGTCCTTCTGCGCCGCCCGAAAGCGCTGCACCTCGTCGTCGGCCAGCGCGCGCGCCGCCCACTGGTTGGACGACTTCGTGAAAATCTGGATCACCTCGCAGCCGACGCTCTGTCCGCGCGGGATCGCGAGGTCCACGCCGCCCGCGATCGACATGTGAGCTCCCAGCTTCAGCACTGCCGTCTCCTCAGGCCGCGGCGCCCGCGCGCCGCGCCGGCGCCGGGCGGCCAAGGGCGCGCACGCGGGGAACCGGGCATCCGGGGCACTCTCCCGCGGGCCGGCCGTGCAGACAGAGATCGAGGATCCCCAGGCGCGATAGCGAGAAGTCGTATTTCACGGGATCTTCTGGATCGAAGACCGCGAGGGAGCGCGTCGCTTCCACCGCGGTCGCCCACCCCGGTGTGCGCCGCTCCGTCAGTCCAAGCACGCGGACGAGCCGCGCGAGGTGCGTGTCGAGCGGAAGCACGAGCTGCCGCCGCGGGACGCCGGGCCACAGACCGAGGTCCAGACCGTCGCCGCCGCGCACCATCCAGCGCAGCAGAAGCGCCAGCCGCTTGCACGCGGAGCCGTGAGACGGCATCGGGAAGAAAGACCGCACCGCGTCCGCCTCGCGCCCGGCGAGGGAGCGCGCCCGCTGGCCGAACCTGTCGAGCGCGGGCCCGATGTCCCGATCGGCCGTGTCCACGCAGGCGCCGAAGAACCCCCCGATCGAGCCTGCGTGCGTGCGCATCGCCCGGAGCGCGCCCAGCGCGGCGGCGATCTCCCGCGGTCCGATCCAGCGGTGATAGAGCCCTTCGAGCGTGGCGCGGTCCTTCCGGTCGAAACGGTCGACGCGCTCAGCCGGATCGGGGCCGAGCACAGTCTGCAGACGGTCGAGACTGGCGCGGATCGCCCGCACGTTCCCGAAGGCGAAGGACGCGGCGAAGAATGCCGCGATCTCCTGGTCCTCGGGTCGGGAATAGCGGTGGACGAACTCCAGCGGGTCGGTCGAGAGCCAGGTGGCGTCGAATGTGGCGTAGAGCCGCTCCAGCCGCTGACGCAGGCGCGCCCGCTCCGGCGCGGGGCGCAGGGAGATCGGAGGGGCGGCGCCGGGGACGATTCTGCCAGGCACGCGCCGATCGTATCGCGGCCGCGCTATCCGGGCGCGGGGGGCGCCGGCGGCCGTGGCGGCGTCGCGGGCCGGTAGCGCCGGTCGACCTGATCGACGGAGAACGGCTGGCGCGCGCCGCCGGGCCAGCGGATTTCGCAGGTCTCGACCCTGGTCGCGGCACCGAGGCCGAATGTGAGCAGCCGCTCCGACGCCGAGAGATACGAGCCCCCGCCCGTCTGCTCCTGCATCTGTTTTCTGCCGCCGGCGGTGAGCGTGACCCGCGCGCCGACCGGCAGCACGAACTGCACGAAGTGCGGCGCGCCGGCCCCCGCGCGTGTCTCGTTGCGGAGCAGGACCGGCTCGCTGTCGAGCGCGGTCAGGATCACGTCCACGTCGCCGTCCCGGTCGTAGTCGGCGAAGGCGGCGCCGCGGAACGACTCCTGCACCGCGAGGCCGCCGAGCGCCGGCGCCCGGAAGAATCGTGAGCCGTTCCCGAGATACAGGTCGGACGGCTGGCGGAAGCGCGTGCCGATCGCGCGCCCGTCGACCTCCGGATAGATGTGCCCGTTGGCGATGAACAGATCGGGGATCCCGTCGAGATCGAAGTCCCGCCAGCCAACCCCCCACGACAACCGCATGAAGGTCTCGCCCATGCCCGCCGCGAACGAGACGTCCTCGAACCGGCGCCCGAGCTCGTTGCGATAGACGGTGTTCAGATCCTGGGAGAAATTCGTCGTGACCAGATCCAGCCAGCCGTCCCCGTTCCAGTCGCCGAAGTCGGTCCCCATGCTCGCCTGAGGAGTTCCTTCGCCCGAGAGCGCGGCGAGCGTGTACACGCCGACGTCAGTGAAGCGGCCGCCTTCGTTGCGCCAGAGCGAATTGATCGAGCTGTCGTTGGCGATGTAGACGTCGGCGTCGCCGTCATTGTCGAAATCCCCGGTCACGACTCCCAGCGCGTACCGGCCCGGCTTGAGCCGGAACCCGGCGCCGGCGGTGTCGTCGCGGAATGTTCCGTCCCCGTTGTTCCTGTAGAAAGTGTTCTGCGGCGCCGGCAGCCCGCGCGGTCCGCAGGCGACGGGGATGCCCGATTCGGTGCAGGCGGGATTCCCGAGCGCGCCGGTGCTGCCGCGGGCGGGAACGCGCCCGCGGTCGAAGTCGACGTAGTTGAGGACGAGGAGATCCAGGTCGCCGTCACCGTCGGCGTCGAAGAAGGCGGCGGAGCTGCCCAGACCCGGGTCGCCGACCCGCGCCCGCGCCGTCACGTCGCTGAAGGTGCCGTTGCCGTTGTTCTTGTACAGGACATCGGGACCCATCTGTGTGACGAACAGGTCGTCGTCCCCGTCCCCGTCGTAGTCGCCGACCGCCGCGCCGTAGCCCCACCCGCCGCCCGCGACGCCGGCAAGCGACGTGATGTCATGGAAGCGACCCTGGCCATCCCCCTTGTAGAGGCGGTTCCTGCCCGGCGCCGGGCGCGGCGACTCGAAGCTCGCCCCGCCGATCAGAAAGAGGTCGAGGGTCCCGTCTGTGTCGGCATCGAGCCAGGCGGCCCCCGCTCCCAAGAGCTCCGGGAGCCACAGCTTTTTCCCGACCGGCGCGCCGCAGACCATCGTCATCGAGATTCCGGAGCCGCTCGTCGCGTCTGCGAGAATGAGTCCCGGTCCCGGCGGCGCTCCGGAACCCGGCGGTCCGTTCTGAGCGGGAGCGAGACCTGAGAGCGCCGCCGCCGTCATCACCGCGGCAGCCTGCGCGGTCCGGATCATGGCGCCGCGTCGGGTGCGTCGTCTCCCACGGTGAGGACCGAGGGCAGCGTGCCGGCATTGATCAGCTCGAGGTGCACTCTCAACTCGCGCTCCGCCTCGGCGCCGCGGCCCAGCTCCGCCAGCGCGCGCGCTCTCAGGTAGTGCGCGCGCGGGTGATCCGGAATCGCGGCCTCGACGAAGGCCAGAAGCTCCGCAGCGCGGGCCGGATTCCCGTCCGCCAGATCGAGAACCGCCAGCGAGACCGCTGCGTCCCAGCGCAGCCTCGCCTCGCGCGGCGTCGCCGGCTCGAGGGCCAGGGCGGCGCCGTACTCCCGGCGCGCCTCGGCGGTGCCTCCGAGGAAGCGCAGCGCGTGGCCCAGGCGGCAGTGCCCGACGAGACTCCCGGGGTTCGCCGCCACGACCCGGCTGTAGATCTCCGCCGACTGCTCGATGTCGCCGCGCTGATACGCAAGCGACCCGAGATTCGCCAGTGCATAAGGGTCGTCCGGCGAGAGCGCGAGCGCCTCGCGGTACGCCGTCTCGGCGTCTCCGAGGCGTCCGGCGTCGGCGAGCGCGACACCGAGATCCACGTAGATCGCGGCCGTCGCCGGGCCCTGACGCACCGCCTGCTCGAGGAGTGGCAGCGCCTGGTCCTTGTGCCCCCCGGCGCGCAGCGTCCTGGCCTGCAGGCGCAGCGCCTCGGCGGTGGGAGCCGGCTCCAGGGCGGGGGCGCACACGGCCGCGGCCGCCCCCCCGATCGTCAGAGCGAGCCGCCACACACGACGAATGGCGCCCTTGCGGGCAAGAACCTGCGTCCCCTCTCGCATGTTCCGCGGGGGGACTATACAGCGACGGGGGGGTCAGTTCCTTGCGGAACGGCGGGAGAGCAGCAGCGAGACACCGGCCGCGAAGGCGCCACCGGTAGCGACGCCGACGCCGAACTGAATCGTGCGCGAGGTCTCGAGGGGGAGCGTGTAGAGGGTGACCGGGCCCGCGGTGGCTGCGGCGAGCAGGACGATCCCCCCCGTGACGGCAGCGGCGCCGGCCAGCCCGCCCCGGCGCCTGGCGCCGCGCATCGGCTCGGCACCGTGGAGCGGCCGCTCTCCCGGCGACTCGGCGGCGTCGCGGAGCGAGAAGTGCCACTTCAGCTCATGCAGGTCCCCGGCGCGCACTGCCCGGCCGCTTCCCTGTTCCCAGACGCGGTCGTCGGCGAGAAGGATGCCGGAGCGGATCATCGCCGCGAGGTCCTTCGCATCGCACGGAACCTGCCGGCCCAGCGCATCCCGCGCGAGCCAGCGCGTGCCTTCTGGATCGTGCTCGCCGGAGTGGCGCAGCGCGTCCGTGAGCGACGGCAGGATGCCCTTCGTCGGATCGAGGGCCGGCTCCGGGTACGACGGAAGCGGCTCGCGCGCCTGCGCCGGCGCCGGCGTCGGTTCCACCGCCGCCTGCCGCGCGAGCGGGAGCGGCTCTTCCTTCACGGGCACCGGGGCAGCGGCTTCAGGCTCGGCCGCGCGCTCCGCCACCGGCGGCGCCGGCCGCGGCGTCATGCTCGACAGAACCGGCGGCCCGTCCGACCGCAGACCCGGAATCGCGTACGGGCCTCCGCGCCGGTGGGCCAGGATCGACGGTGGAGCCGCGGGCGCGACGAACGAGGGGCTCGTCGCGAGTCCGTCCCCCGGCAGGGGAACCGTCTGAAAGTGGATCTGCTCGCCGGCCGGCGTCGGCGGCGCCGGCATTGCGTGGAACACCTCGCCGCACGAGGCGCACCGGGCACGCCGACCCGACGGAGGGATCAGGTCGTCCTGAACGCCGAAACGGCGCTCGCACTTCGGGCAGGCGATGATCATTTCGGACGGCCTCGCGCGCAGTTCCCCACGATGACAATCTAGAGTCGCTGCCGCACCTGTCAATTTGACGGCTCGGGGCTCTCGCCCTACAGTCATCGGCCCATGCGCCGGCCGCGACTGATGCGATCCCTGCCCGTGCTCCTTGGCGCGGCCGGGCTGTGCCTTCTCGCCGCTGCGAAGGAAAAAGCTCCGCGCGAAGACATTCCCGCGCCGGCCTCGACCGCAGCGAGCGGGTGGTTCGGCCGGGCGACCGACTTCCGCATTCCGGCCTTCAGCGACTCCTTCCCCGGCGTGGACCTGACCGTGCTGACGCCGGCGGCCCGGGAGCGATTCCTGCAGCGCGCCAACACCGAGCCCTGCCCTTGCGGCCAGTCGGGCTGCCGTATGCACTCCCTCGCCTGGTGTCTGAAGGTGGACCCCGGGTGCCCCGTCGCCCTCGGTCAGCTTCAGGCTCTGGCCGCCTCGCTCGCTCCGCCGAGGGCGCCTGCCGCGCCCCCGGCGGCCGCAGGGAATCCCGGCTAGGGAGCCCCCACGGCAGTCCCGGGCATTCGTAGACCGCCGCGAAACGCCTGTGCTATAAAACCGCCTCTTTAGCGCCGATTCTCTTCAGTTCGCGCCATTTCCTCCCGCGGCCGCTCCGCCGCGGGGCGTGGGCGCTTCCGGCGCCCTGAGCGTTGGAGCGTGCGATGAAGGTCTACGACGGGAACGACATCCGGAACATCGCCGTCATCGGACACGGCGATTCGGGGAAGACGTCGCTCGTCGCGTCGCTGCTCTTGAGCGCCGGCGCCGTGAAAACTCTCGGGCGCGTCGAGGACGGAAGCACCGTCACCGACTTCGACGACGAGGAGATCGCCCGGAAGATCTCCCTCTCGACCGCCGCCTGCTTCCTGGAGTGGAACAAGAAGAAGATCAACATCCTCGACACGCCGGGCTATGCGAACTTCATCGGCGACGCGCGCGCCGCGCTGCGGGTCGCCGACGGCGCGCTGCTCTGCGTCCACTCGGTCGCCGGCGTGCAGGTGATGACCGAGCGGGTCTGGAAATACGCCGCCGAAGAGTCTCTGCCCGTCATGGTGGTCGTGACGATGCTCGACCGCGAGCGATCCTCGTTCGACCGCACGGTGGACGCCATTCGAGAGTCGCTCTCGCGCCAGGCGGTGCCGGTGCAGATCCCGGTCGGGGCCGAGGCGGCGTTTCGGGGCGTGGTGGACCTGGTGCACCTCAAGGGCTTCATCTACCCGAAGGACGAGTCGGGCCGGTTCGAGACCTCCGACATCCTGGGTGACTGGAAGGACGAGGTCGATGCCGCCCGGGCCCGCTTGATGGAAGCGGTCGCCGAGACCGACGACCGGCTGATGGAGACCTTCTTCGAGAAGGGCGAGCTCACGCAGGAGGAGCTCGAGGCGGGGCTGCACGCCGCGGTGGCGTCGCGCAAGGTCTTCCCCGTCGCCGCCGCCTCCGGCACGCGCAATCTGTGCGCGGCGCCGCTGCTCGACCTGATCGCGGGTCTGGTTCCGGCGCCGGCCGAGCGCGGCCCGTTCACCGGGCAGAATCCGATCTCGCACCAGGAGATCACCCGCAAGGGCCTCTTCGACGAGCCGCCGTCGGCGTTCGTGTTCAAGACATTTGCCGACCCGTACGCCGGGCGCATCTCGCTGTTCCGCGTCTATTCGGGCACCGTGCGCCCCGACATGACGCTCGTGAACCACGGGCGGTCGGTTCCCGAGAAGCTCGGCGCACTCTCGATGATGCAGGGCAAGCAGGCGGTCACCGTTCCCGAGCTGAAGGCGGGGGACATCGGCGCCGTCATGAAGTTGAAGGACACGCACACCGGCGACACCCTCTCCGACAAGGACCATCCGGTGGCCTGGCCGGTGATCCCCTTCCCCGTTCCCGCGATCTCGTTCGCCATCGAGGCGAAGTCGCAGGGGGACGACGAGAAGCTGGGCACCGCAATCTCGCGTCTGTGCGAGGAGGACCGGGTGCTTCACGTGGGTCGCGACCCGCAGACGCACGAGCTGCTGATCTCGGGGCTCGGCCTGGAGCACGTCAAGGTCACGATGGACAAGATGACCCGGCGGTTCGGGGTCCATGCGACGCTCAAGCAGCCCAAGGTCCCCTACCGCGAGACGATCACGCGAAAGGCGGAGGGGATGTACCGGCACAAGAAGCAGACCGGCGGCGCCGGTCAGTTCGCCGAAGTGCACATGCGCATCGAGCCGCTCGCGCGCGGCACCGGCTTCGAGTTCGCGAGCGAGATCTTCGGCGGGACGATTTCGCGGAACTTCTGGCCCTCGATCGAGAAGGGCGTGAAGTCGGTCATGGAGCGCGGCGTCATCGCCGGCTACCCGGTGTCGGATCTCAAGGCGATCATCACCGACGGCAAGGAGCACCCCGTCGACTCGAAGGACATCGCCTTCCAGATCGCCGGCCGGCAGGCGTTCCGCACCTGCGTCGCCTCGGCGCGGCCGGTGCTGCTCGAGCCGATCATGCACGTGGAGATCACCGTCCCCTCCGAATCGATGGGCGACATCATCGGGCACATCACGAGCCGCCGTGGGCGTCTCGAAACGACCGACACGTCCGGTTCGCAGCAGGTCATCAAGGCGATGGTCCCTCTCGCCGAGATGCTTGACTACGACGCGCACCTCAAGTCGGCGACCTCCGACCGGGGCAGCTTCCACATGGAGCTGCACCACTACGAGGAGGTGCCGGGCGCCATCCAGGAGCGGATCGTCGCAGCTCACAAAGCCACCGGCGCCCACGAGGCCGAGGAGGACTGACGCCGTGGCCGACGCGGCTCCGATCGTCCTGATCTCGGAGCTCGCCGGGCACGCCGGACGGCCCGTCCGGCTGCGCGGCTGGCTCACCCACTCGCGCTCGAAGGGCAAGATCGCCTTTCTCGTGATTCGCGACGGGTCGGGAGTCTGCCAGGGGGTCGCCTCCGCGTCGGATCTGCCGGCGCAGGATTTTGCGCGCGCCGCGGCGCTGACCCTCGAGTCATCGCTCGAGGTCGAGGGGGTGGTGCGCGCCGACGCACGTGCGCCGGGCGGCTTCGAGCTGTCGCTCACGGCGGTCCGGCCGATCCAGGTCATTCCCGAGAACGACCCGTTTCCAATCCAGCCGAAGGAGCACGGGCCCGAGTTCCTGATGGACCACCGCCACCTGTGGCTGCGCTCGTCGCGGCAGCGGGCGATCCTGCGGGTCCGGGACGAGGTCGTGAAAGCCTGCCGGGACTTCTTCTATGACCGCGGCTTCACGCTGATCGACTCGCCGATCTTCACGCCCGCGGCCTGCGAAGGGACTTCGACCCTGTTCGAGACGGACTACTTCGGCGAGAAGGCCTATCTCACGCAGTCGGGGCAGCTCTATCTGGAACCGGCCTGCATGGCTCTGGGGAAGGTCTACTGCTTCGGGCCGACCTTCCGCGCCGAGAAATCGAAGACGCGGCGGCACCTCACCGAGTTCTGGATGCTCGAGCCCGAGGTCGCCTTCGCCGATCTCGATGCGATCATGGCCCTCGCCGAGGATCTGGTCGCGTTTGTCGCGGCGCGCTGTCTCGAGCGCCGCCGCGGCGATCTGACTCTGCTGGAGCGGGACCTCGCCAGGCTCGAAGCGATCAAGACTCCCTTTCCGCGGCTGACGTACGACGAGGCGGCGAAGATCCTGGCTTCCGAAGAGGCGCGCGGCGCGGCCGCCGCCGCCGGCGCTCCCCCCTTCGAGTACGGCAGCGACCTCGGCGCCGCTGACGAGACATTTCTCGGCGCGCGCTACGACCGGCCGGTGATGATTACGCGGTACCCGGCGTCGGTGAAGGCGTTCTACATGCAGCCCGACCCGGCCGACCCGGCGAAAGCGCTCTGCGTCGACATGATCGCCCCCGATGGCTACGGCGAGATCATCGGCGGCAGCCAGCGCATCCACGAGTACGACCTGCTGCGGTCGCGCATCCGTGAGCACGGGCTCCCCGAAGAGGCGTTTCGCTGGTATCTCGACATCCGCAAATACGGTTCGGTGCCGCACGCCGGGTTCGGGATGGGCATCGAGCGTCTCGTGACCTGGCTGACCGGGATCCACCACCTGCGCGAGGCGATCCCCTACCCCCGCACGATCCAGCGGCTCTACCCCTGACGTCCGTGGTGCGCGTCGGCTTCGTTTCGCTCGGCTGTCCGAAGAATCTCGTGGACAGCGAGATCATGATGGGTCACGTGTCCCGGGCCGGGTACGTCCTGACACCGCGCCCGGAGGACGCCGACGTCCTCGTCGTGAACACCTGCTCGTTCATCGATGCGGCGCGCGAAGAGTCGGTGGACACGATCCTCGAGATGAGCCGCTTCAAGAGCGCGGGTTCGTGCCGGCGGCTCGTGGTGGCCGGCTGTCTCGTGCAGCGCTCACGCCAGGAGCTGGCCAAGGCCCTTCCCGAGGTGGACGCGTTCATCGGGCTCGACGAGCTGGACCGCATCGTCGAGGCGGTGCGCCCGTCGGTGGAGCGCGAGTCGTGGCGGTCGGGCGGCGCGCCCGGGCGGTCGACGGCGCTGCACGGCGCCGCGTCGCCCCGGCATCTCTCCGGCCCGGCCTGGAGCGCGTATCTCAAGATCTCGGAAGGCTGCGACAACCCCTGCTCGTTCTGCGCCATCCCGTCGTTCCGGGGCGCGTACCGCTCGCGGCGTCTCGGCGACGTGCGCGAAGAGGCGGAGCGTCTCGCGGCGGGGGGCGTGCGCGAGTTGAACCTCATCGCTCAGGACTCGACCGCCTACGGCCGCGACCTGGGGTTCCCCGATGGTCCGGAGCGGCTGCTGCGCTCGCTTCAGGAAATCGAAGCGCTGCGCTGGATCCGGCTCTTCTATCTGTATCCCAACCGGGTGACGCCGTCTCTGATCCGCGCCCTCGCCGACTGCGACCGCGTCGTGAAATACGTGGACATGCCTCTGCAGTCGGGCAGCCGCACGGTGCTCCAGCGCATGCGCCGCGGCGGGTCGGGAGAGGAATTCGAGACGCTGATCGGCCGGATGCGCGAGGCGATCCCCGGGCTCGCCGTGCGCACCACGTTCATCGTCGGCTATCCCGGCGAGACCGAGAAGGAGTTCCGCGAGACGCTCGCGCTGGCGCGCGCCGTGGAGTTCGACCATCTGGGCGTCTTCACCTATTCGCACGAGGAGAACACCGCGGCGAAGGACGAGGCCGACGACGTGCCGGCCGAGGTGAAGACAGAGCGCCAGGAGCGGCTGCTCGCGGCGCAGGAGACGGCGGCCCGCAAGCGGAACAAGGCGCATGTCGGCCGGACCTTCGAGGTCCTGTGCGAGGGGGCGAGCGACGAATCGGACCATCTGCTCGCGGGCCGGCTCGCGACGCAGGCGCCGGGCATCGACGGCACGGTGCTGATCAACGACGGGACCGCCGAGGCCGGCGCCTTCGTTCCGGTCACCATCACCGAAGCGCACCCCTTCATGCTGATCGGCCGGATCGCCGATGCGGCATGACCCCGTAACCGCCGTCCGGCTCTTCATCGCTACGATGGCGGGAGTCGGCTTCATCCCCTTCGCCTCGGGGACGTGGGGCACGCTCGCCACGATTCCGCTCTGGGCGGCGCTCGTTCGCTTCGCCCCTCCGGCGTGGTACCTGCCGGTCACGCTCGTGGTCATCCTGAGCTCCGTGTGGGCCTGCGGGCCGTGCGAGCGCGTGTACGGCCGCAAGGACCCGAGCCAGGCGGTCGCCGACGAGATGTCGGGCTATCTCGTGACGATGGCCTTCGTGCCCGCGGGTCTCTGGACCGCCATCGCCGGCTTCTTCGTCTTCCGCCTCACGGACATCGTGAAGCCGTGGCCCGCGCGCCGGTTCGAGTCGCTCCCGGGTGGGCTGGGGATCGTCGCGGACGACGTCATGGCGGGCGTGTGGGGCTGCGCGATCATGCACGCGGGCCTCTGGCTGGCCTGCCGCTTCTCCGCATGAGACTCATCCGCGGATTCCGCGAGCTGCCCGTGCAGCCGCCGAGGGTCGCGGCCATCGGCAATTTCGACGGAGCGCATCTCGGCCATCAGGCGATCTTCGCGCGCGTGCGCGAGCGGGCCCGCGCGACGGGGCTGCCGGCGGCGGTCATTACGTTCGACCCCCATCCCCTGCAGGTGCTCGCGCCGGAGCGGGCTCCGAAGATGATCCTCACCGGCGCGCAGAAGATCGAAATCCTCGAACAGGCCGGCTTCGACACTCTGGTGCTCATCCCGTTCGACAGGAGCATCGCCGCGGTTCCGGCCGAGGAATTCGTGCGCGCGTTCCTTGTGCAGGTGCTCTCGCTGCGAGAGTTGTATGTCGGCGTGGACTTCCGGTTCGGCCGCGGCCGCGCCGGCGACCTCGCGCTGCTGCAGCGTGTCGGAGGGCCGGCGGGTCTCACGGTGGAGAGCGTCCCGACGGGGAGCCACGCGGGAGAGCGGATCAGCGCGTCACGCCTCCGCGAGGCGCTCGCCGCAGGCGACGTCGCCGGAGCGGCGGCGATGATGGGGCGCCCGTACGAAGCGGTCGGAACGGTCGTGCGCGGCGCCGGGCGCGGGAAGAAGCAGGGTTCCCCGACCGCCAATCTCGAGGTGGAGAACGGCATCGTGCCGGCGAACGGCGTCTACATTACCGACCTGCAGGTCTGTTCCGCGGGACAGCCCGGCCAGGACGGCGGGCTGCCTCCGGCCGAGGGGGCCGCACACGAGGGGCTGACGAACGTGGGCGTCCGCCCGACCTTCGAGAGCGCCGGGTTCGCCGTCGAAACCTGGCTGCCCGGGTGGAGCGGAGATCTCTACGGGCGTCTGGTGCGTCTGCGATTCCACGAGCGCATCCGCTCCGAGCAGGCCTTTCCCTCGCCGGATGCGCTGCGGGCGAGGATCGCCCTCGATCTCGAGGCGCTGCGCGCGTGGCAGGCCCGGGGGCGATGAAATCGGCGAAGCGCTGCTCCCCGAAGCGCGTCGGGGCCGCCGCGCCGCCGGATGACCGCCGTCTGGTCGTGCACGCCGTCACGCCCTCGCGGTTGAAGGATCTCGAGGCGCTCTTCGGCGAGCGCGGAGCCTGCGGCGGCTGCTGGTGCACGTGGTGGCGGCTGAAGCCGAAGGAATACCAGGCGGGCCGCGGGCCTGGAAATCGCTCGGTGCTCCGCGCGCTCGTGAGGAAGGGTCCCCCGCCCGGGCTGCTCGCCTACGCAGCCGCACGCGGGTCCGGCCGCGCGCGCATCAAGCCGCAGGCGGTCGGGTGGGTGGCCCTGGCTCCGCGCATCGACTACCCGCGTCTCGCCGGCTCGAGGATCCTGGCGCCTGTCGATGATCAGCCCGTCTGGTCGGTGACCTGCTTCTTCGTGGCGCGCGGATGGCGACGGCGCGGCGTCACCGGCGCGCTGCTCGAGGCGGCGGCCGCTCACGCGAAGAAGGCGGGCGCGAAGCTGCTCGAGGGCTACCCCGTGGACAGTGCCGCGAAGAGCGCCGACACGTTCGCGTTCACCGGGCTCTCCCACGCCTTCGAGCGGGCGGGGTTCCAGGAAGCGGCGCGGCGTTCGCGGACACGGCCGATCATGCGCAGGTCGCTGTGACACGCCGGAACGTTTCATCGGGAGCGCCGTGGGAACCGGTCGTCGGCTACTCGCGCGCCGTGCGCGTGGGCCATCACATCTTCGTTTCGGGCACGACGGCCCTCGGCCCGGCGGGAAACCTCGTCGGAAAGGGCAATCCGGCGGCGCAGACACACCAGGCGCTTTCGAACATCCGCGCGGCGCTGGAGCGCGCCGGAGCTTCCATGAAGGACGTTGTGCGCACCCGGATCTTCGTCACCGACATCTCTCAATGGGAGGCGATCGGCCGAGCCCACGGTGAGGTCTTCGCGGAGATTCGCCCCGCCTGCACGATGGTCGAGGTCCGCGCCCTCATCGATCCCGACATGCTCGTCGAGATCGAGGCCGAAGCGGTCCTTCAGGAGTAGCGGCCGGGCGCCGGGGCCGTCCGGCCCGCGGCGCTCCCCTGTTAGAATTCGGATTCCTCATGCTCCGGCAGGTGATCCGCCGACACCGGAACCGTCGCGACATCGGGATCTTCATTACGCTCGAAGGCGCCGACGGTTCCGGCAAGAGCACGCAGCTTCGCAAACTGGTGCGAAGCCTGCGCCGCGCGGGCGTGCGGCCGGTCGTGACCCGCGAGCCGGGCGGAACGCCCTTCGCGGAAGCCCTGCGCGCCGGGCTATTGAATCCGGGGTCGGGCGCGGTTCCGCCGATCGCGGAGGCGCTCTGCGTCGCCGCCGCACGGGCCGATCATCTCGCGCGCGTGATCGAGCCGGCGCTGGCCGCCGGAAGGATCGTCCTCTGCGACCGCTTCACCGATGCGACGTTCGCCTACCAGGGAGCGGGGCGCGGCGTCTCGCGGCGGTTCCTGACCGGGCTGCATGCCTCACCCGGGCTCCGCCGCAAGCCGGATCTCACGCTTCTCTTCGATCTGCCGCTGGGGGCCGGGCTGTCGCGCGCGCGCACCCGCAATGGCCGGCGGCGCGCCGGAACGAGACTCGACCGCGAATCGCGCGCATTTCATCAGCGCGTCGTCCGGGGCTACCGGGCCATTGCGAAGGCGGAGCCCCGCCGCGTGAAGGTGATCGACGCCGGCGGCACCGAAGCCGTGGTCGCGGCTCGCGTCGCCGCCGTGGTGATGCCGTTCATCGCCCGCCGCCGGGGGAAGCGCTGATGCCCTGGTCAGAGCTGATCGGACACGAAGCGCCCGTCGCGGGGCTTCGAAGAGCCGTCGAGTCGGGCCGGCTGCACCCGGGTCTGTTGTTTCACGGTCCGGACGCCGTCGGCAAACACCTCGCGGCGCGTCTTCTTGCTCAGACGCTCCTGTGCAAGTCGATCTCGAGGCCTGGCGATCCCGATCCGAACCGCGACGCGCCGCTTCTCCTCGGGAGCGGCGGGAGTGACACCGCGGCGGGCGCGCGGGAGATCTCCTCCGATCCCTGCGGACTCTGCGACGCCTGCCGGCGCGTTGCGGCGGGCGTCCATCCGGACCTGAGGCTCGTGAGCTTCGAGATCAGCGAGTCCACCCGCAAGCTCCGGACCGAGATCGTCATCGACCAGATTCGCGATCTCTCCGCGTTCCTGGCGCTCCGACCGATGGAGGGGGCGCGCAAGATCGCGATCGCCGATCCGGCCGACCGGATGAATGCCGCGGCCGCCAACGCGTTCCTGAAGACTCTCGAAGAGCCGCCCGCCGGCTGCGTCCTCATCCTGGTCGCGCAGAATCGGCACTCGCTGCTGCCGACAATTCTGTCGCGCTGCCTGCCCGTCGCCTTCGGACGGGTGCCGGTCGACGCGATCCGCGCGCTGCTCGCGAAGCGGGGCGCGCCGGACGCCGATGCGGCGCTCGCCGCCGCCCTCTCCGACGGCGCCGTCGGCAAGGCAGTGGCGCTCGCCGGCATCGGGCAGGCCCCGGCGGCGGGCACCGGCGACGGAGAGTCCGAAGGGGCGCCCGGCGCGCTGGACGCGTGGCGCGAGCGCCGTAATCGCATTCTCGGGGCCCTCGAGCTCGCGGCCGGCGCCGCACCGAAGTCTCCCGCCGGTCGTGGCACGCGCGCGCTGCGCGCCGCCGAAGCCTTCGCGCCCAAGGACAATGAGGAATTCCCCGCCTGCCTCGAGCTGGCTGAGGCCCTGCTGCGCGACGTGGTGCGCCTCTTGGTCGCCGGCGGGGGCCGTCCCTCCCGCGAGCTGGCCCCGGTGGCCGGCGCCGACGTGGAGCCGCGCATCGGCGCCCTCGCGCGCGCGCTCGGCGACGACCGCGCGATGCGGGCCCTCACCGCCGCGTCGGCGCTGCGCTCCGAGCTCCGCGCCCCGATCAACCGCCCGCTCGCGATCGAGTGCTTCCTTCTGAGGCTCGCCGTTTGACGCGGAGGATCCTCCGCGAAGCCCTGGCTCGACACGCCGCCCGGATCAGCCTCGGTCTCCTGCTTCTCGCGGCGACGAACGCTCTCGGGCTGTCGATCCCCTGGCTCTTCAAGCAGGCGATCGACGGACTTCGGGCGGCGCCGGCCGGAGTCACGGGGGGCGGCGTCGGGCGCTGGGCGCTCGCCATCATCGCCGTCGCCTCGGTCGCCTCGATCATCCGCACCGGCTCGCGCCTCGCCCTGCTCGGCGCGTCGCGCCAGATCTCCTACGAGCTGCGGCAGCGGCTGTTCGAGCGCGTGCTCTCCATGCCGCCGGCTGCCGCCGACCGCATGCGCACCGGCGATCTGATGTCGCGCGCCGTGAACGACATGCTGCTCATCCGCTCGTTCTTCGGCCCGGGGCTGATGAACGCCGCGAATACGCTGTTCGCGTACATCGGCAGCATCGCCGCGATGGCGTGGATCGACCCGGGTCTCTGTCTCGCCGCGCTGCTCCCCTACCCCGTGATCCTGCTGGCGATGAACCGGCTGTCGCGCGCCATGTACTCCCGTTCGGTCGCCGCGCAGGAACAGCTCGCCGTCCTGTCGTCACGCGTCCAGGAGAACCTCTCCGGGATGACGCAGGTCAAGGCGTTCGTGCGCGAGCGGGCGGAGATCGAGGAATTCGCCGGGTGCGCCGGCGAGAATCGCCGCCGGGCGATCGCCCTCGCGCGCGTGCGCGGAGCGATCGTCCCGCTCATGGGCTCCATCGGCGGGCTGGGGACTCTCGCCGTGCTCTGGCTCGGCGGCTCTCGCGTCGTGGACGGCCGGATGACCCTCGGCGATTTCGTCGCCTTCAACGGGTATCTCGGCGCGCTCGCCTGGCCGACACTCGCGCTGGGCTGGATCATCAACGTCTTCCAGCGCGGACTGGGGGCGATGGAGCGGATCGGCGAGATCATCGATGCGCCGGGACCGCGGGTCGTCGCGGCGCCGGCGGACGCGCCCCGCGCCGCCGCGGCGCCGGCGCCTGCGATCGAGATCCGCGATCTGACGTTTCGCTACGAGCCGCACCTCGCCCCGGCGCTCGCGGACCTGTCGGTGTCGATCGCGCCGGGCGAAACGATCGGCATCACCGGACCGGTCGGGGCCGGCAAATCCACGCTGCTGGCGCTCGTCGCCGGCCTCTACACTCCGCCGGCCGGGAGCATGCGAGTCGGCGGCGAGGATCTGGCATCGCTGCCGCCGCTGCACGGCGCGGGACGCATCGGCTGGGTCCCCCAGGAGTCGTTTCTCCTCTCGCGCACGATCGCGGAGAACATCGCTCTCGGCAGACCCGGGGCGCCGCGCGCCGCGATCGAGGAGGCGGCGGGGCGCGCCCGGCTCTCTCAGGACCTGCCCGGTTTCCCCGACGGCTGGGACACGCTGGTCGGCGAGCGGGGCATCACCCTGTCGGGGGGGCAGCGCCAGCGCGCCGCCCTGGCGCGCGCCCTGCTTCTCGACGCGCCGCTGCTCCTGCTAGACGACACGTATTCGGCCGTGGACGCAGACACCGAGGCTGAGCTCCAGCGCTCGCTCCGGCCGGCGCTGGCCGGCCGCACGGTACTCGTCGTCTCGCACCGGCTGAGCGCCATCGCGTCCGCCGACCGGATTCTCGTGCTCGACAAGGGACGGCTCGTCGAGTCCGGCCGCCACGCCGATCTGCTGTCCGCCGGCGGGCTCTACGCACGGCTGCATCGCATCCAGATGCTGGAAGGCGCGATCGAGGCGGCGTCATGACCCGCGCCTCGCGCAGCACCGGCGATCCGCGCCGCCGCGCCACCCCCGCTGCCGCGCGCGAGGATGACGAGGTCCTGGGCAAGGCTTACGACGCGCGCCTCGCCCGCCGGCTGCTGCCGTTCCTGCGCCCCCACCGGGCCCTGCTCGCAGGATCGCTCGTGCTGCTCCTGGCCGTCTCGGCGGCGCAGCTCCTGCAGCCCTGGGTCCTGAAGCACGCGCTCGACGGTCCTGTCGCCGCGGCGCTCGCAGCGCGGGGCGAGGGGGCCTCCGCCGGCGATCACTTCGCGAGTCTCGGCGGGTACGCCCTGGGCTTCGGCCTGCTCCTCGCCGCCGAGCTGGCCCTGCGCTGCGTGCAGGTCATCACCACCGAGCGCATCGGACAGAACGTCGTCTACGACCTGCGCATGCGGGTCTTCGAGCACATCCAGACGCTGCCGCAGGCATGGTTCGATCGCAATCCGGTCGGCCGCGTCATGACCCGCGTCACGAGCGACGTCGAGTCCCTGTCGGAGTTCTTCTCTCTCGAGGTCGTGACGATCCTCGTGGACGTCGTGAAGCTCGCGGCGATCGTCGTGATCCTGCTGGCGATGAACTGGCGGCTCGCGCTGGTGTCGTTCCTCGTCGTGCCGGTGCTGGCAGGCGTGTCCCACTGGTTCCGCGGGCGGCTGCGCGACACGTATCGCGCCGTCCGCACGCGCATCGCGCGGATCAACGCGGCCCTGCAGGAGACGATCTCGGGGCTGCGGATCATCCAGGCGTTCGGCGCATCGAGGCCCCAGGCCGGTCTTCTCGAGGGGCTGAACCGCGACCACCGCGACGCCGACCTCGAGTCGGTCCGATACGACTCGGCCTTCTCGGCGGTCGTGGAGCTCGTCGGCACCCTCTCGGCGGCGCTCATCCTGTGGTACGGCGGCGGCGCGATGGCGGCCGGCACCCTGACCTTCGGGACGCTCGTCGCCTTCTTCGAGTACTCCAACCGGTTCTTCGTGCCGATCCGCGACCTCTCGGCGAAGTATTCCGTGATGCAGGCGACGATGGCCTCGTCGGAGCGGATCTTCGCCCTGCTCGACACGCCGGCGGCGATCGCGAGCCCTCCGGCGCCGGTGGACTTCCCGGCGGGGGCGGGCGGCGCGATCGAGTTCCGCGGCGTGTCGTTCGCCTATCGTCCGGGCGAGACGGTGCTCAAGGGCGTGTCGTTCTCCGTCCGGCCCGGTGAGCGGGTCGCGCTCGTCGGAGCGACCGGTTCCGGGAAGTCCACGATCATCCGGCTGCTGATCCGGCTCTACGACGTGGACCGCGGGGCGATCCTGCTGGACGGCGTGGATGTCCGCGAGGCCGACCTGGTTGCGCTGCGGCGCCGGGTCGGGATCGTCCTCCAGGAGCACTACCTGTTCCAGGGCACGATCGAGAGAAACCTGACGCTGGGCGACCCGCGCATCAGCACACGGACCGCCCGGGAGGCGGCCGAGGCGGTCGGCGCCGGGGAGTTCATCCGCGCGCTGCCGCACGGTTATGACGAGGAGCTGCGCGAGCGCGGATCGAACCTCAGCACCGGCCAGAAGCAGCTGGTTTCGTTTGCCCGCGCCCTTGCCTACGACCCCGCGGTTCTCGTGCTGGACGAGGCCACGGCATCCGTCGACTCGGGGACCGAGCGGCGGCTCCAGCAGGCGGTCGAGCGCCTGGTGTCGCGGCGCACGTCGCTGATCGTGGCGCACCGGCTGTCGACGATCATCAACTGCGACCGGATCCTCGTGTTTCACCACGGGGAACTGCGGGAGCAGGGGAGCCACGAAGAGCTCTTGCGCCGAGGCGGGCTGTACAGCACTCTCTGCCGGCTGCAGTTCGGCGTCGATCTGGACGCCGCCTGAAGGAGAACCGCCATGGCCGACGCACCCCCATCCGGAGTCCGGATCAAGATCAGCGACGAGACGCTCCGCGGCTCCTACGCGAATCAGATGGTCGTCACCCACACGCGCGAGGAGTTCGTGATGGACTGGGCGAATCTGCTGCCGCCGGAGGGGGTCGTCGTCTCGCGCGTCATCGTGCACCCGGCCCACATGAAGCGGATCATCCGGGCCCTCGCCGACAACATGCGCCAGTACGAGGAGCGTTTTGGCGCCGTTCCCGAGACCCAGGACGCTCCGGCGCCGCCGTCGCCGTCGGTCGTCAACTAGCGCGCCTCCCCGTACAACGCGGGGGCCCCTTGCGGGGCCCCCGGCACGACATCGATGCGTTGAGGCTTACGCCTTGTCGGCGCCCTTGCCCTTCATGCAGCAGGCGCCCGCCGAGCCGTTGGCCCACTTCTGCACCGCCTTGATCGTCTCGGGGCTGTCGCCGCTCGCGGTGATCGAGCCGCCCTTGTCGTCGATGGCGACCTTGGTCGTGACGCCCTTCATCGAGAGCGGGCAGTCCGGGCAGGACTCGCCCTTCATGTGCGCCTCGAGGTGGGTCTTGATGATCTTGATCGACTCGTCGGTCTTGCCGTGCAGCGTCACCACGGCGCCGTTGTCGATGATCTTCGCTTCCTTGGTGACGTTCTTGTCGAGCTTGCAGTGCTCGTGACTCTCGGGCGAAGCGGTCTGGGACTTTGCATCCATGTTGCAGTGCTCGCCGGCCACGGCGAGTGACAGGGCGCCGGTCAGAGCGCCGGCCGCAACGAAGGCGAGTCCGGCGTGACGCAGGGTATGGCAGGTCATCATCTGGATCTCCTGAGAAAAACCGGACCGGAATCGCCGCCCCGGTGGTGTCGTGGTCGGCACATACTGTACCGCAGGTTCCCCCACTCCGCTATGGAGCCGCACATTCGCGACCTCGGGCGAGGTCCGGTACTTCCTCGTCGGCGGCGTGAACGGAACGGCGACGCCGGCCGCGCGCGGGCTCGCGGGAAACGACACTTCGGTGCGCCAGTGGGATCTGCGCGGCGGGGACTGCGTCTTGATCAGGCCCCTCAGGAGCCGCGCTTCGCCGACGGAAGCGCGAGGCTCATCCGGTATTGACCGGGCTCCAGCACGATGATGCAGCGGCGCAGGTGGTCCAGCCCCAGGTACCCGGAGATCTCGACACCGGAGAGCCGGCTGCGCCGGGAGAGGTCGATCCCGACGGCGGAGACCCGGTCCTCATCGATTGGCGGGATTCGAAGCGCGAGGCCGCTCACGTCCTCGACCTGTCCGATCGCCCCACCGTAACCCCACGCCGGCGCCGAGCGGCGCGAGCGCCGGATGCCCTGGATCCGCTCCGCGGCCGCGAGGGCGAGAACGGTGCGATCGGCGCCGGTGTCGAGCATCATCAGACCGCTTGCCTCGCCGTTGAACCCGACCCGCACCAGCGGCTGGCCTTCGATGCTCCAGACCTGGATCGCCCCGGCGGGAGGCGGGTCGCCCGGGCCGGCCGGCGCCGGAACCTCGATCACGATCTTGCGTCCGGGGAGATCGAGCGTCGTGCGGAATCGTTCGAAGACGTCGACTCCGAGGATGGCGTCGTACCGGTCGCCGCGGTCCACCTCGCCGTCGGCGATGTGCGCGAGCGCGTCCGAGAACTTCAGGCTGCCCGCCTGGACCGCCGGCAGAATGACGCGCGTCGTCTCGTGGCGCCCGCTCCCGCCGCCGCCATAGACGGCGCCGTGGGACACCTCCGCGCGCAGCAGCCGTTCGGCGATGCGCCTCGAGAGATACAGACCCGACGCACCCGTGTCGAGGAGGCAGCGGAGCCGGAGGCGCTTGCCTTCCTTGCCCCCCGCCGCCGGAGCCTCAAGCTCGACGATGACGCCGGCGGGAGGCGAGCCCGGTGAGTCGGAGATCGTCCGGAGCGGCAGCTCCGTGCGTTGCTGCGGTCCCTCGATCGTCCAGACGGAGCGATCGCCCAGCGCCTTCCAGGCCGCGAGCGTGGACATGATCGACTCGCGCCGCTCCGGATCGTCGCTGCCCGCGAGCGCAAGCCAGCGCTCCAGGACGCGCACCGCGTCGGCGCGGTTCGTCACCGCGCCCGCGTAGCGGATCAGCACGTCGGGATCGTCAGGGGCCAGCGTGTGCGCGCGGTCGAGCGCCGCGATCCCCGCCTCGGCCTCCCCCTCCGCCACGCGCAGGCGCCCGAGGCCGAGCTGGGCGCGCGCGTCGTCCGGCGCGGCGGCAGCCAGCTCCGCGAACAGCGCAAGCGCCTCCTCGAGCTCGCCGGCGCGGATGAGCGCCTCTCCCAGCGCCCCACGCGCAGCGGGCAGCGCCGGATCGGCGGCAGAGGCGCGCCGGGCCAGATCCAGTCCGCGCGCCGCCTGGTCCGAGCCCAGCGCGCACCGGCTGGCGCCCGCGAGCGCCTCCGCGGGGGTCATCGAAGCGGCCGCGGCGCGCTCGAAGGCGGCAAGACATTCGGACCACTTGCGCGCCGCGAGCGCGTCGCGGCCCGCTGCGAGCGCCCCAGCCGCAGGATCGACGGGCGGCGGTGATGGTGCCTTCGCGTCGTCCGGCCGCGCCGAGGCGCCGCAGAGCACCGCGATCGCGATTGCGAGAGATCCGCGCTTCCGAAGCGCGGTCACGCGGCCGGCTCCAGCAGGGCGATCGTCTCCAGGTGCGGCGAATGAGGGAACAGGTCGTAGGGACGCGCCTTCACCAGGCGCAGGCCCGCGCGGCCGAATGCCGCCAGATCGCGCGCCAGCGTCCCCGGGTTGCAGGACACGTAGACCAGGCGCCTCGGCGCCAGGGAAGCCAGCAGCTCCGGCATCTCGGGATGCAGACCGGACCTCGGCGGGTTCACGCAGACGACTTCGAACCGGAGGCTTTCTCGCGCCATGTCGTGAACCGCGCGGCGCGCTTCGCCGCGAACGACCTGGATCCGGCCCACCCCCGGCGCGCGCGCGTTTCTCTGCGCCGACGCGATCGAGTCGGGCGCGCTCTCCACGGCGATCGCCCGCCCGGAGCGCTCCGCCAGCGGCAGCGTCAGACCCAGCACGCCGGCGTACAGGTCGAGCACACGCTCCCCGGCCTTCGGATCGGCGGCCGCGACGGCATCGGCATAGAGACGCTCCGCGGCCTCGGTGTTCACCTGGAAGAAAGCCCCCGCTTCGATCTCGTACAGGAATCTGCCGATCTGTTCCCGCAGGAACGATCGCCCCGCCAGCAGACGCGTCCGCACGGGGCCCTGGCCGCGGCGCCGGGGCGTCTCGGTGCGCACGACTCCGGTCAGGCCCGGGATCACCGTCATCAGGTCATCACCGAGCGACTCCTCCGCGGCCAGAGCGCCCACCATCGTCACGAGATGCACGAGAAGGTCCCCCGTCCTCCGGCTCTCGCGGATCACGAGGTTCCAGAGCAGCCCGTTCCCGGCGCCGCTCTCCTCGGGAGCAGCCGCGGCCTCGCCGCGCCTCGTGCGAGCCGCCGCCCGAAGGCCGCGGGAGTGCAGCGCCTCGCGAACGGCGCGCGCCGCGGCGTCGATCCGTTCGCTCCCGATGAGACAGGCATCCACGTCGGCCATCGTTCCTGCCGGCCCCTCGCTGTTGAGTCCTACCGCCAGACCGCGTGGCCCGTTCGCGAAATGGAACTCGATCCTGTTGCGGTAGCCCAGCAGGCGCGGAGACGGGACGATCTGCTCGAGGACCGCTCCGGCGATCCCGCCAACGCGCTCCAGCGCGTCCCCGAGGAGCCTCTCCTTTGCGAGGAGCTGGGCTGAGGGGTCCAGGGGCATCCAGGGGCATCCGCCGCACCTGTCCACGATCGGACAGGGCGGGGCCAGGCGATCCGGCCCCGGCTCCAGCAGGTCCGCCACCTCCCCCTCGGCATAGTTCCGGTGTACCGCGGTGACCCGCGCTGAAACCCGGTCGCCCGGCAACCCCCTGCGCAGCAGAAGGACGAAGCCCTCGATCCGTGCGACCCCCCGGCCGTCGTGAGCCAGGGCACCGACACGGCACTCCACGATCTGTCCGGCGGCCGGCACCCGGGTGGAGGGGGGTGGAGCACTATCGATTGGGGCTCCTGTTGGATCGGCCTCCATATTTTGTATTTTTCCCTTGACAATCGCTCGACGAAACGGTCACGATGCGGGCGGGTTCAGCACTCTTCGAACTGCACTCCGACGCGGGTCGGACGGACGGAGACATGACCGCCGGCAGCCCTGACTGGAACACCGCAGCGACGATCCCTCCCAAGAGGTCCGCAGCAACGGTTTCCCTTCCCGCCACCTGTGAGGCCCCGGTCCTGTCCGGCCGGTACCTCCTGGTCCCGTCAAACACCCCAGACTGAGCCCCGGGACAGCCCTCGGTCGTCGATCGAGGTCCCTGGCCGCCCGACCCGAAACCGGCTCGCCGAAAGGCGAGCCTTTGCATTCTGGCAGACGCACGAGTGTTTCGCAGATATAGCTTTTTCGTTTCTTCCCCCTTGTGTCAGCCTCCGGCTGTTCGTAGATTCTGCCCGCTTCGACAGGGAGCACCGGCTGTCGAAGCCTCTGATTCGGAAATACGGGATCGGAGCGGGCGGCGATACGGGGGGGTATAACCGCTGGCTTTGAGACCGGAGGCAGCCGATCAAACGGTTGCCGCGGCGGCGGTGGGTCCGCTCACCGCCGCTTCTTTTTTCCGGCCTCCCGCTCAGAACCGGTCGAGGCCGCGTAGAAACGCCCGATGCGCCCGCAGCAGCTCGTCGAGCGTGTCCCCGCCGAATTTCTCCTGAGCCGCGCGCATCAGCTCGATCGCGACGACCGCGGCGCCGACGACGCCGGCCGCCAGGATCGGCGTCGCGTCGGTGCGCTCGACCGCCGCGCGCGCCGGCCGCTTGGTCACGAGGTCGACGCTGGCCAGCGGCCGCGTGAGCGTCGAAAGCGGTTTGAGATAGGCGCGGACGCGGATCTCCTCGCCGTTCGTCATCCCGCCCTCGATGCCACCGGCGCGATTCGTCTTCCGGTAGAAGCGGCGCCGCGCCGCGGACCAGTAGATGCCATCGTGATGCGCCGTCCCGCGCGCCGCTCCGCCCGCGACGCCGTCGCCGATCTCCACAGCCTTCACCGCCGGCACCGTCGCGAGCGCGCCAGCGATACGTCCGTCGAGACGCCGGTCCGACTGCGCGACGCTGCCGAGCCCCGGCGGCGCGCCGCGCACCACCACTTCGAACACGCCTCCGGTTGAATCCCCGTCCGCGCGCAGCCGGTCGATCAGGCGGATCATCCTCGCCTCCGCGCGGCGGTCGGTGCAGCGCAGCGGCGAGTCCGCCGGGAGCGTCTGGATCCTCCGCCAGGGCACCTGGTCCGCAACGCGCACCGGACCCAGACCGATCGTATGGGAGAGGATCTCGATCCCCAGCGCGCGCAGCGCCGCGCGGCAGAGCGCGCCGGCGGCCACCCGCGCCGCCGTCTCGCGCGCGGAAGCCCGCTCGAGCGTCTCGCGCGCGTCGTGAGACAGCATCTTCAGGGCGCCCGCCAGATCGGCGTGGCCCGGGCGGGGACGCGTCACGGCGCGCCGCGCCGCGCGCGGAACCGCCGCCGGCTCGGCGGCCATCGTTTCGCGCCAGTGCTCCCAGTCCTTGTTGGGGATCCGCATCGCGATCGGCGCCCCGGTCGTCCGTCCGAGCCGGACGCCGCCCGCGAAAAGGACACGGTCCTTCTCAATGCGCATCCGTCCGCCGCGGCCGTGGCCCTTCTGCCGCAGCGCGAGATCGCCGTCCACGTCGGCGGCGGTCAGACGCATCCCCGCGGGAAAACCGTCCACGATCACCACGAGCTCGGGACCGTGGGACTCTCCCGCCGTGAGCAGACGAATCATGCGCGGGCATTGTAAGGCGCGCACGGGGTGGCCTACGATCCGCGGGCCGTGGAGATCCTCACCGCACAGCAGATGAAGAAGGTGGACGCGGTGGCGATCCGCCGTGCGGGCATTCCCGCGATCGTGCTCATGGAGAACGCCGGCCTGGCGGTCGCCGACGCGGCGACGGCGATGCGGCCCGCGGGCCCGGCGCCCCTGCGCGCCGCGATCGTCTGCGGACCGGGGAACAACGGCGGCGACGGGCTCGTCGCCGCACGGATCCTCCACGGGCACGGCGCGCGCGTGCGCTGCGTGCTCGCGGCGCGCGCCGGGAGTCTGCGCGGAGAAGCGATGGCGAACCTGGATGCGGCGCGGGCCGCCGGCGTGGAGGTGACCGAAGCCGCAACTCCGGCGGCCTGGGGCCGGGTCGCGCGGCACGGCCTGTTCGACTGCGATCTCCTCGTGGACGCCCTGCTGGGGACCGGTCTCTCGCGGCCGGCGCGCGGTCTGTTCGCCCGCATCATCGCCGACTGCAACGGCAGCGGCGTTCCGATCCTGGCCGTGGACATTCCCTCCGGTCTGTCCGGCGACACGGAGACGATTCCCGGGCCGGCGATCCGGGCCTCCGCGACGATCGCCCTCTGCCGCCCGAAGCGGCCGCATCTCCTGCCGCCGGGCGACGCATACGTCGGCCGGCTTTCCATCGCCTCCATCGGAATCCCCGATGCCGCCGTCGCCTCGGTTCACCCGGATCTGCATGCGCAGGGGGCCGCCGAGCTGGCCGGCGCGATCCCGCAGCGCCGGCGCGCCGCTCACAAGGGAGACTTCGGCCATGTCCTCGTCGTCGCCGGCTCGCGGGACAAGTCCGGCGCCGCGGCGCTTGCGGCTCAGGCGTCGCTGCGCGCGGGGTGCGGTCTCGTGACCGCCGCCGTTCCGGCGTCGGTGCAGGGGCGCATCGCCCGGTCGCTCCCCGAGATGATGACTTCCCCTCTTCCCGAGACACGCGCCGGCGCCCTGGGGGAAGGCGCGCTCGCGCCGGCGCTCGCCATGGCCGCCGAGCGCGACGTGGTGGCGCTGGGACCCGGTCTCGGCACCGACCTCGAAACGGTTGCGTTCGTGCGCGCGTTCGTCCGGAAGGTCCGGCGGCCGCTCGTGCTCGACGCCGACGGATGCAACGCCTTCGCCGGCGCCGCCGTGCGCCTGCTGTCGGGGCGCGGACGGACGCTGGTCCTGACGCCGCACCCTGGAGAGATGAGCCGGCTGCTCGGCACGACGACCGCCGCACTCGCGCGCGATCGTGTGGGCGCGGCGCGCCGGTTCGCGAAGCGTCATGCGTGCACCCTGGTCCTGAAGGGGCACCGGACGCTCGTTGCGCTGCGCGACGGCACCGTCTGGGTGAACACCTCAGGCGATCCGGTGCTCGCCACCGCGGGCTCCGGGGACATGCTCACCGGGTTCCTCGCGGGGCTGCTGGCGCAGGGCATCGATCCCCCGCTCGCCTGCCGCGCGGCGGTGTGGCTGCACGGGCGCGCGGGGGAGCTGGCGGCGGCGCGCCATGCACCGGGCGGCATCCTGGCGAGCGAGCTGGGACTCTTCTGGGGCGAGGCGGCGCGCGAGCTGACGCCGGCCGCGGGGGCGCGCCGATGAGTCCGCCCCGGGGCACGCCTTCGGCCGACGACGCCGCGCCGGGCGGTGTGGTCTTCACGCTCTCCGCCGAAGAGACCGAGGAGATCGGGCGCCGCGTCGGCGCGCGCCTGCGCGGCGGCGAGCTGATCGTGCTCGAGGGCGACCTCGGGATGGGCAAGACGGTCTTCGTGAAGGGGCTCGCGCGCGCGCTCGGCGTGGACCCCGAAGAAGTCTCCTCGCCGACCTTTGTGCTCGTGGCGCCGCACGAGGGCCGGCTGCCGCTCTATCACATCGATCTGTACCGGCTGGAGAATCCGCTCGAGATCGCGGATCTGGGCATCGAGGAGCTGCTCGAGTCCGGCGCGGTCGTTGCGGTCGAGTGGGGCGACAAGCTCCCGCCCGATCTGCGGATCGGCGCCCTCGCCGTCACCCTGTCGGATCTCGGCGAGGACTCGCGCCGGCTCGCGATCCGGACGATCCCCGAAGGCGGAGAGTGATCCGGCGCGCCCCTACGGCATGGGGGCGACGCGGAACCAGAACCGGTCGGCGACGGTCTTCTTCCCCTGCGTCACGGTGATCGCCACCCGGTAGTCCCCCGGCGAGAAGCGGCCGAGATCCAGAACCCACTCTCCCGTGCCCGCCGCCGGCGGCGCCCCGCTGAAGCCCGTGCTCAGAACCGTGTCGCCGTACAGAGTGCGCACGCGCGCGCTCACCTCGATGGGCGCTGCGCTGTCGGTCAGCACGCCGCCATACACGAACAGCGATTCCGGCGGATACCAGATGTGATCCGTCTGCGAGCGGTCGGGCATGTAGTCCGAGCTGATCCAGGCCGGCAGCAGATCGAGCCGCGTCGGGTTCGTCAGCCCGGCGGCGAGACCCGCGGCCGCCGTGGCGACGATCTCTCCGCGCGTTCCGGCGAGCCAGCCCGGGAGCGGCAGGTCCTGTCGCGCTGCGTCGAGGCGCCCCGGCGCCAGCGGCGCCGCCGAAAGGGCTGTGAGAGAGAGGACCAGCAGCGCCGGGACGAGCACGGCCGCCAGCCGGGAACGGGGGATGCAGGACATGGTGCGTCGCCTCCTTCCCCCCCGGGGGGTTCGGAGTTCCTGACGCTACGAAGCGACACCCCTCCCGGCAAGGTGCGGCGCGGAGCTCGGATTCGTAATCGGGGAGGCGGGGGCGGCGCGCGTCAGTCGAGGCGGTAGTTCGGCGCTTCCTTGGTGATGATCACGTCGTGGACGTGGGATTCCTTCAGGCCGGCGGCGGAGATCCGCACGAAGCGGGCTTCGGTGCGCAGCGCGGCGATCGTCGCGCAGCCCGAGTAGCCCATTCCGGCGCGCAGACCACCGACGAGCTGCTCGATGAGCGCGCCGATGGGCCCCTTGTAGGGGACGCGCCCTTCGATCCCTTCCGGCACGAGCTTGCGCTCGTCGAACTCGTCCTGGAAATACCGGTCCCGGCTGCCGTCGCGCATCGCGCCGAGACTCCCCATGCCGCGATACTCCTTGAAGCTGCGGCCCTGGTAGAGCACCGTCTCTCCCGGCGACTCCTCGGTGCCGGCGAACAGACTGCCGATCATGACCGACGAGGCGCCGGCGGCGATCGCCTTCGTGATGTCGCCGGAGTACTTGATGCCGCCGTCGGCGACGACCGGAATCCCCCCCTTGTCGGCGGCGCGCGCCGAGTCGGCGATCGCCGTGAGCTGCGGCACGCCCGCGCCGGTCACGATGCGGGTGGTGCAGATCGAGCCGGGACCGACGCCGACCTTGATGCCGTCCACGCCGCGGTCGATGAGCGCCTTCGCCGCCCCTTCGGTCCCGACGTTGCCCGCGATGAGCTGCGTCTCGGGGAACATCTCGCGCAGCCGCCCGACCATGTCGAGCACCCCCTGCGAGTGGCCGTGCGCCGTGTCGATCACCAGCAGATCGCAGCGCGCGTCGAGCAGCGCGCGGGCGCGGTCCTTCGCGTCCTTGCTGATGCCGACCGCCGCCCCGACGCGCAGGCGGCCCAGCTCGTCCTTGCAGGCGTTCGGAAACTTGATGACCTTCTGGATGTCCTTGACGGTGATGAGGCCCTTCAGCCGGTAGTCGCCGTCCACCACGAGCAGCTTCTCGATCCGGTGCTCGTGCAGGATCTTCTTCGCCTCGTCGAGCGTCGTCCCCTGCGGCACCGTGATCAGATTCTTCCGCGTCATCCGCTCGGAGATCGGCAGGTCGGTGCGCGTCTCGAAACGCAGGTCCCGATTGGTCAGGATGCCGACGAGATGCCCCGTCTCGTCGACGACCGGCACGCCGGAGATCCGGTAGCGCGCCATGACCCCGAGCGCCTCGGCGATCCGCTGGTGCGGGCGCATGGTGATCGGGTTGACGATCATCCCCGACTCCGAGCGCTTGACCTTGTCGACTTCCCCCGCCTGCGCCTCGATCGACAGATTCTTGTGGACGATCCCGATGCCGCCGTTCTGCGCCATCGCGATGGCGAGGTCGGCCTCGGTGACGGTGTCCATCGCCGCCGAGACGAGGGGGATGTTCAGGGCGATCCCGCGCGTAAGGCGGGTCTTCGTGTCGACGGCGCTCGGAAGGACCGCGGAGTGCGCCGGCACGATCAGAACGTCGTCGAATGTCAGGCCGTCGGGGATCGGACCGTCGATCATGAGCCGGTTATTCTAGCAGGCTCGCCGGCGCGGCCCCCCCGCGCCTTCTACGCCGCCGTCGCGGCGCCGTGGCACTTCTTGAACTTCCGCCCCGAGCCGCACGGACAGGGATCGTTGCGGCCGGTGCGGGATTCGGGCGCCTTCGTGACCGGCTTGTTCGCCTCGGTCCCGGCCCGCGAGCGCGAGGCGGCCTGGAAGATCATCTCCTGCTCGCGCCGGCGGCGGGCTTCTTCCTCGGCCCGCTCCTGCTCGGTCATCGGCTGCAGCAGCATGAGGTAGCGGACCGCCTCTTCCTCGATCCGGTTCTTCATCTCGCCGAACATCTCGAAGGACTCGCGCTTGTACTCCACGAGCGGATCGCGCTGGCCGTAGGCGCGCAGGCCGATCCCCTCCTTCAGGTGGTCCATCGCCAGGAGGTGATCCTTCCAGCGCTGGTCAATGATCGAGAGCAGGATGTGCCGCTCGTACGCGCGCATCATCTCGGCGCCGACCTTCTGCTCCTTGGCGGCGTACCGGCTCTCGACGAGATCGCCGATCCGCTGGCGCGTCGCGCCGAGGCCCAGGGCCCGGGCGTCGATCCCTTCGGCGGCGAGATCCAGGCCGAACTGGTTGCCGACCTCCTTCCGCAGGTCGTCCATCCGCCAGTCGGCCGGATCGCCCTCCGCCGGCATGTGGTTGTCGAGGACCCAATCCGTGATTTCGCCGGCCTTCTCCCTGACCCAGCCGCGGAGCGAGGAGCCGGACAGCGTCTCGAGCCGCAGCCGGTAGATCTCCCGCCGCTGGCTGTTCATGACATCGTCGTACTCGAGCAGGTGCTTGCGGGTCTCGAAGTTGCGCTGCTCGACGTTCTTCTGCGCGCGCCGGATCGAGCGGGTGACCATCGGCGATTCGATGGGCGTTCCCTCCTCGATCTTCATGCGCTGCATCAGCGCCTTGACCCGGTCGCCGTTGAAGATGCGCATCAGGTCGTCTTCGAGCGACAGATAGAAGCGCGAGGAGCCCGGATCCCCCTGCCGGCCCGCGCGGCCGCGCAACTGGTTGTCGATGCGCCGGGACTCGTGCCTCTCGGTGCCGATGATGTGCAGCCCGCCCAGCTCCACGACCTTCTCGTGCTGCTCGGCGCAGTCGGCGCGCGCCGTCTCGAGGGCCTTCGCGTGCTCGGCTTCGGTGATCTCCTCGGCCGGGCGGCCGGTGCCCAGCAGGAACTGCTTCGCGAGGAACTCGGCGTTGCCGCCGAGCAGGATGTCGGTGCCGCGGCCCGCCATGTTCGTCGCGATCGTGGCGGCGCCGAGTCGCCCGGCCTGCGCAACGATTTCGGCTTCCTGCGCGTGGTAGCGGGCATTCAGCACGACGTGCTTGAGCCCCTTGCGCTTGAGCATCTCGGAGAGCCGCTCCGACTTCTCGATGCTCACCGTGCCCACAAGGGTCGGCTGGCCGCGGTCGTGGCACTCCTTGATCTCGTCCACGACAGCGGAGAATTTCTCTTTCTCGCTCATGAACACGACGTCGGGGAATTCCTTGCGGATCAGCGGCCGGTTCGTGGGGACCGCAATGACCTCGAGGGAATAGATCTTGTCGAATTCCGCCGCCTCGGTGTCGGCGGTTCCGGTCATGCCGGAGAGCGTCCCGTACATGCGGAAGTAGTTCTGGAAGGTGATCGTCGCGAGAGTCTGGTTCTCTTTCTCGATCGTCACCTTCTCTTTGGCCTCGACCGCCTGGTGCAGCCCGTCGGACCAGCGGCGGCCCGGCATGAGCCGTCCCGTGAACTCGTCCACGATGACGACCTGGCCGTCCTTCACCATGTAGTGGACATCGCGCTCGTACAGGTGATGCGCGCGCAGCCCCTGCTCCACGGCGTGGCGGATCATCACGTTCTCGACGCTGTCCTCCTCGTACAGACCGGGGACCGACAGCAGCCGCTCGGCGTGGGCCATGCCCTTCTCGGTGAGCGAGACGGTGCGGCCCTTCTCGTCGACGACGAAATCCCCCTTCTCCTCCATCTCCTCGCGCTCTTCCGGGGGCACGAACCCGGCGATGCGCGCCGCCTGCTGCAGCCGGGGGATCACGGTGTCCACACGGGCGTACGTCTCGACGGAGCCTTCGGAGGGGCCGGAGATGATCAGCGGGGTCCGCGCCTCGTCGATCAGGATCGAGTCCACCTCGTCGACGATCGCGTAGTGATGCCCGCGCTGCACCATCGCCTGCAGGCTGAACTTCATGTTGTCGCGCAGGTAGTCGAAGCCGAGCTCGTTGTTGGTGCCGTAGGTGATGTCGGCGCGGTAGGCGGCCTGCCGCTCGGCGTCGTTCAGGTCGTGCTGGATGACGCCGACCGTCATGCCGAGCGTCTTGTAGACGCGACCCATCCACTCGGAGTCGCGGCGGGCGAGATAGTCGTTCACGGTCACGACGTGCACGCCCTTCCCCGGAAGGGCGTTGAGATAGGCCGGGAGTGTCGCGACGAGGGTCTTGCCCTCGCCGGTCTTCATTTCGGAGATCTTGCCGGCGTGCAGCACGAGGCCGCCGATGAGCTGCACGTCGAAGTGCCGCATGCCCAGCGCCCGGCGCCCCGCCTCGCGGACCGCGGCGAACGCTTCGGGAAGCAGCTCGTCGAGCTCTTCGCCGGCGGCGAGCCGCTCGCGGAAGACGACGGTGAGGCCGGCAAGGTCGGCGTCGGAGAGCCCCTGCATGCGGGGCTCCAGAACGCCGATGGCCTCGATCATCGGGCGAATCGACTTGATGTACCGGTCGCCGCGCGTGCCGACGATCTTCGTGAAAAGGGAGCCGATCATGGATTCAGTCTAGCAGAGCCCCATGGGACCGCACGGCCGCGCCGGAGCCGGCGGGCGGAGGCTCTAACGCTTGCGGGAGAGGAAGCGGACGGGGTTGATCCGAATGCCGTCCACCAGCGTTTCGTAGTGCAGATGCGGTCCGGAGGACCGCCCGGTGCTTCCGACATACCCGATCACCTGGCCTGCGGTGACCTTCTCGCCCTCGCGCACCGACATCCAGCTCATGTGCCCGTAGCGGGTCTCGATCCCCTGCGCGTGCTCGAGGTAGACCGAGACGCCGTACCCGACGGCGTAGCCGGCGTGCGAGACGTCGCCGTCGGCCGCCGCGCGAATCGGCGTGCCCCAGGGCGCCCGAATGTCGAGCCCCTGATGGAAGTCCGGATCGCCGGTGAAGGGGTCGCGGCGCCAGCCAAACCCGTCGCCGTAGTCGCCGGGGCACGGCCGTCCGGTCGGCAGCTCCGCGAGCCGCTGCGCCTGCGTGAGCAGCGTGTTCTCGATCTGGCTCAAACGGCTTTCGATCTGCTCGGCCCGCGCCTCGAGCTGCTCGTAGGCCTCGATGCCGGTGAGGTCCGTGTCGGCCTCGTCGGCGACCGGCGCCGCAGCGGGACCGCCGCTGCGCGGAACCGCCGGGAGCTTCGCCCCGTTGGACTCGGCCAGCGCGCGGAGCCGCAGGGAGTCCGCCTCGAACTGCGCCAGGCGGTCGCCGACTTCGGCGGCCAGGCCCTCGAGACGCTGCTTCTCCTCGAGCAGGATCTGGTTCCGGACCTCGAGACGGTCGACGCGGGCCGAGAGGGTCCAGGCGCTGAGCAGGGCGGCCGGCAGCACGACGCCGCAGATGGCGCCGAAGGTCGACAGCGACACCGTGCCGGCCAGAAGTCCGATCAGGATGCGGCGGGTGACGCGGAAGCGGCGGAGGATCGCCGCCGAGCTGTCGTGAATGACGATGGTGTACGCGCGGTGAACCTTCAAGCCTCTGCCTCGATGGTGACGGGGCACGCTGTGCCGCGTTCGCTCCGGCCCGAACCCATGGGCTGCCCCGGGGGGCGGACACCGCGGGCTGAATGCGGAATGCGGCGTGCCGCGCGGACTGGAGCGGGCTTTTATACCTGCCGCCGGTTGACCTGTCAACCGGGGCGCCGTGGGGCCGCTAGGGAGTGACCGCGAGGACCGGAGGCTCGCAGACCCCGTCCCGCTCCCGCCGCTCGTATTCGAAAACGAGCCAGTCGGCGACCTTTTCGACGTGCACCACGGCATCCGGATCGAACGCGGAGAGGTCGTGGCTGTCGATATCGATCTGGGCGAAGATCTGGTCCCCCCGGCGGATCAGGATCACGAGCTCCGACCTGGTCGCCGCCGAGCAGGCAAGGTAGTTCGGCGCCTTGCTCACGTCCGGGACGTTCATGTTCCGCTTCTCGGCGACCGCAGTCCCACAGACCCCCTGGCCGACCGCGATGAACACGTGGTTCGTCGGCGATCCGACGAAGGGCCCCAGCCTCAGGACGTTGTCGGGGAACAGCTCGTAGATCCCCGTCCAGTGGAACCTTTCGTGCGAGGCGTGGAGCAGCTCCACTGCCGCCCGCAGCAGCTCCGTGAACCCGGCCCCCGCGTCCCGCCTCCGGGCGAGCTCCGCGCAGATTTCATCGCTTGTCATCGGTCTCCTCGCGGCCGGCGTCCCGCGATCGGCGGAGCCGGCCCCCCCGATAACCTAGGGCCGGCCGGGCGGGATGCAAGGCGGGCTGCCCGCTCACGGGCCCCCGCCTCCGGAACACCTATAATTCCCCTTCCCCGCAGCGACGGCATGGAGGTGGCGCGTGGATCTGCAGTCCAAGGTCGGACAGTTGTTCTTCATCGGTCTCAATGAGACCGAAGGAAGCCCCGAGCTCGCCGAGTATCTCGACGAGGTCCGTCCAGGCGGGATCATTCTGTTCAGCCGCAATCTCGTCGAGCTGCCGCAGGTCCGCGCCTTCGTCTCGTGGCTCTCGAACACGGTGGATCCGGCGCCGTTCATCGCCATCGACATGGAAGGCGGACGCGTCAACCGGCTGAAGCCGTTCGTGGGAGATCTGCCCGCCGCCGCGAGCTTTCGCGGCACCGACGGCGCGCGCCGGGTTGCCGCCTTCGCGACCGCCAAGGCCCGCGTGCTCCGGCAGATCGGCGTGAACATGAACTTCGCCCCGTGCGTGGACCTCTCCGCGCCCGGCGCTCCGTCGGGGATCGGCGACCGGGCCTTCGGGACCGACCCGCAGGCCGTGACCGCTCTCGCCGGCGCCTACCTCGACGCCCTGCAGGCCGAGGGGGTCGCCGGCGTGCTCAAGCACTTCCCCGGTCTCGGACCGACCGACGCCGACACGCACCAGGTCCGCCCGTCGGTGAAGAAGTCCGCTCAGGCGCTCTGGGACGAAGACCTCGTTCCCTATCGGGCCCTGATGGACCGCGCGGGGGGAATCATGGTCGGCCACGCCCACTACGCCGACATCGACCGGGACCGGGACGTCGCGGCCACACTCTCGACCGCCGTCGTCGGCGGTCTGCTGCGGCGCAAGCTGGGCTACGAAGGGCTCGCAATGACAGACGATCTCGAGATGGGGGCCGTCTCGCAGGAGATGACTCCGGACGAGCTGGCGCTCTTTTCGGTGCTGATGGGCTCCGACATGGTCATGTTCCAGGGGAACACGACGCGCGTGCTGAATGCGCGGCGCGGGCTCGTGCGGGCGATCCACGCGGCGCGCCTCTTCAAGGACCGGATCGATCTCTCCGTCGGCCGGATCGGCTCGGTGAAGGAGCGCTTCTCGGTGGGGCCGGTCGGCGAGGCGTTCCCCGAAGCCGAGTACGCCTCCGCGCGCGATGCCCTTCAGGCGATCGCCGCCACCGCATGAAGCCGCCGGTCAGGCGAGGCCGCGCCCGGTCAGGATCCTGAAGATCTCGAGATACCGCTGCCGCGTTCCCTCCACGATGTCAGGGGGGAGCTCCGGCACCGGCGGCTGCTTGTTCCAGGCGATCTTCTCGAGCCAGTCGCGGACGAACTGCTTGTCCCACGACTCCTGCGCGCGGCCCGGCTGCCAGCCGGCGGCGGGCCAGTAGCGCGACGAGTCGGGGGTCAGCGCCTCGTCGGCGAGGACGATCTTTCCGTCGATCAGCCCGAACTCGAACTTCGTGTCCACCAGGATCGCGCCGCGCTCCGCGGCGTATTCGGCGCCGCGACGGTAGAGTGCGAGCGTCAGGTCGCGCAGACGCGTCGCCGCGTCGTTGCCGACGATCGACGCCGCACGCTCGAAGGAGATGTTCTCGTCGTGCCCCGTCTCGGCCTTGGTCGCCGGCGTGAAGATCGGCTCGGGCACCTTCGACGATTCCAGAAGACCGGAAGGCAGCCGGATCCCGCAGACGGTGCCGTCCCTCCTGTATTCCTTCCACCCGGAGCCGGCCAGGTAGCCGCGCGCGACGCATTCGATCGGGAACATGTCCGCCTTGCGCGCCAGCATGCTGCGCCCGGACAGCACCGGGGCGTGCTTTCGGATCTCAGCCGGCATCTCCTGTACGTCCGCGGTGACGAGATGATTCGGCACGATGTCCGCGGTGCGGCCGAACCAGAATGCGGAGAGTTGATTCAGCACCTTCCCCTTGTCGGGGATCGGATTCGGCAGCACGTAGTCGAACGCGGAGAGTCTGTCGGTCGAAACGATCAGCAGGCGATCGCCGAGATCGTAGACGTCGCGCACCTTGCCCCGCGCGCGGAGTGTGAGTCCCTGGAGATCGGTCTGGTGGACGGCGCTCATGAATGACTCCTGTGCATTGCCCGGCGAGGGCGCGCATTGTAGAGTCGCCGCTCCCGTCAGGCAACGCGGGCACGCGCCGCCCGGGAGCCGCCCCGCACCGTGACCCCCGATCCTCATCGTCGACTCGCCGGCCGCCGGATCCTGATCACGGGCGCGTCGCGCGGCATCGGCGCCGCCGTGGCCCGGGCCGCAGCGGGGGCGGGCGCGGAAGTCGCGCTGACGGCCCGGACGGCGGGGTCCCTGGAGCGTCTGGCCGCGGAGATCGAAGGCGCCGGAGGACGCTCCTGCGCGCTCCCGGCCGACGTGACCCGCCCTGATGAGGTCCTTGCGATGATCGAGACCGGCCGCGCCCGCCTCGGCGGGCTCGACTCGGCGGTGATCAATCAGGGGATCAACCGTCTCGCGCCGCTCTCGCAGATGACACCCGGGGACTGGGATGCGGTCATCGCGACCAATCTGACCGGCTCGTTCCTCGTCGCCCGCGGCCTGGCGGCCGGAGGCTTCGCCGCACCCGGCGCGATGGTTTTCGTGTCCTCCGTTTCGGCGCTTCCGGAGTTCAAGAAGTTTCCCGGCTTCGCCGCGTATTCCGCGAGCAAGCGGGGGCTCCTCGGCCTGGCCGAGGTTCTCGCCCTGGAATCTCGTGAATCGGGGGGGCGCGTCTACGCCGTCTGCCCGCGCGGTGTGGACACGGAGATGTACCGGTCGACGTTTCCCGGCGCCCGGGCGGAGCTCGAGGTGACCGAAGCCGCCGCGCGGATCGTGGATCTGCTCGACCCGGCGACGGCACCCGATTCAGGCAGCGTGCTCACGCTGTGAGCGGGGCGGCTCGTCCCGAGCAAGGCCGAGGGGGCTGGCGCTTCGACCGGTTCACGCTCTCTCTCACCCGGCGGGAGCTGCGGCGCGACGGAGTTCCCGTGCCGCTCATCCCCCGCTACTTCGATCTGCTCCGGCTCTTCCTGGAGACCCGGGGGCGGGCGGTCACGCGGCGGGAGATCCTCGAGACGGTGTGGAGCGACGTCGTCGTGACCGACGGCGCGCTGTCGCAGGCGGTGCGCTCTCTGCGCCGGGTCCTGGACGACGATCCGCGATCGCCCCGGTTTCTCAGGACGCTCTCGCGCCACGGCTACCTCTTCATCTTCGAAGAGGTCGTGGAGCTCACCGGCTTGGAGCCGACGCCGGCGGCCGTTCACGCTCAGCGCGCCGACACGCCGCCTGGCGCTCCCGGCGCCGACCCGCGCGAGTCCGCGCTCGCGGTGCTCCTCGCCGCCGAGCCGACCGCCGGGAAGAACTCCGACGATGACGCCGACCGCGGTCGCGATGCCGCCGAGCGTCTTCACATGCTGGGGACCGCAGAAGCGCTGCGTCTCCTGGACGATCGTCCCGGGCGCGAGCGCGCTCTCGCCTATCTGCGCGACACGCGGTGGGACGTGCCGGGGAGCGGGCCGGTTCCGCTCCTCGGCGCGCCGGGCGGCCTGGCGGCGCTGCGGCTGCTCGCCGGCATGCGTCTGCGCCTCGCCGCGCGGCACGCGGCGACGCGCGTCGCCGGCGCCGCCGCGGGAGGGGCGGCGGCCGGCGCGATCGCCGGTCTTGCCGGCGGACTGGTCCTGCTGGCCGCTCCCGGCCCGAAACCGCCCGCGACGGTGCCGGTCGCACTCGCTCTCATCGCCGCATGCGTGGGCGGGATCGGCGCCTGGGGCGTTGGCGCGGGACTGACCCTTGCCGAGGTCGTCTCCCGATCCTGGCGCGGCACGTCGCTCGTCCTCTGCGGCGGCCTCGGCGGCGGTCTCGTCGGCGCGCTCTCGCACCTTGCCGGCCGCTGGACACTCGAGGGTCTGTTCGGCCACGACCTGTCCCCGGTCGGCGGAGGGTACGAGGGCATGCTGCTGGGCGCGGCCGCGGGGTTCGGGTATGCGCTTGCGACGCCGCGGCCCGCCGGCGGCGGGCTGGCGACGCCCCGGGGCAGGGCCCGCGTCGCCGCCGCGCTCTCGACAGGCGCGCTCTGCACCGCTGCGGCGATTCTGATCGCGGCGAGTGGCGGCAACCTGGGGGGCACCAGCCTCGACTTCATGGCGCGCTCCTTCCAGGGCTCCCACATCGGCATCACGCCGGTCGCTCACCTGCTGGGCGAAGAGGCGGTCGGCCCGCGCACCCGCGCCGTCCTTGGCGCGTACGAAGGGCTGATGTTCGGAGCCGGGCTCGCCTGGGGGATGACGCGGCGGCCGAAACGGGCCTGAGCGGACACGAATCATCCACTCCTGATTCACATCTCACGATTCGCTCATGTCTTCCCGCGGCGCGGGATTCAGATTCCCTGCGCCGGTCCCGGAAGGACCGCGGGAGGTCCCGATGAAGCGCGTCCGTCTTCTGATCAAACTCTTTCTGCTGATCCTGCTGGGCAGGCTGCGCCGCCTCACAGGCGCAGGACTGTCCACGGGGAGGGTCATGATGATTGTGCTTCCTATCTTTCCGTTCACTTCGTGTCTCGTCCAGCAGGCCTCGGACTCGCCGCTGGGTCTCGCCGCGCAGCGTGACGACGCAGACGAGGTCCGGCGCCTGCTCGAGGCCGGCGCGCTCCCCGATACGGGCGACCGAACCGGCATGACGCCGCTCATCCGCGCCGCGCGCGCCGGCTCGGTCGAGTCGGCGAAGCTGCTGCTCGCCGCGGGAGCCGACCCCAACCTCTCCGACAACCCGCCGACGCGCGAGCCCTGGCCTCCGCTCGTCAACGCCTCGCACAAGCACCAGCCGAAGGCGGTGGAGGTCCTCCTGGCCGCCGGCGCCGATCCGAACGGCTCGTCCCCCACGGGGATGACGCCGTTGATGATGGCCTCGTCGGAGTCGGAGCCCGAGATCGTGCGCATGCTGCTGGATGCCGGCGCCCGGCCCGAAACGATCAGCAGGCACGGTGATTCGGCCCTGTCGAATGCGGTCGCCTCCGGATCCACGGAGTGCGTCGCGATTCTCCTCGACCGGAACCCGGACATCGCTCTTCCTGGAACGTTCCTCTCGAGCGTCGCCCGGGCGCTGGCCCATCTGCGCGGACGGGGCGAAATCCTGGAACTGCTGGACGCGGCGGCGGAGCGGCAACGGGCCGTCGCAGGGCAGAAAACCGCGGCGTCGGGCTAGAATCCGGCTCGCCACCCGGGGGCTCCTCAGCACTGGCGGCTGTTCCCTCGCCGCCGTAAGGTCCACGGGAGCCCCTGCGAGTTCAAGAGCCCGGAGCCTGCCTTGACGACTGCCGCCCGCCGCGCCCCGACCCCAGCTTCGACTCCCGGGCCCGCACGTCAGCCGTTCGTCTATCGCTCCGACCGGCCGTTCGCAGAGCCGGACTGGCGCCGTCTGCCCGGGTGGAAGAGCGTCACCGCGGCGGAGTGGGAGTCCGCACTCTGGCAGCGACAGCATACCGTCAAGAACCTGGCCGAGCTGAAGACGGTGCTCGGGAAGGTCCTGAGCGAGGGCCTCGCCGCCGACATCGAGAAGGATCAGCGCGAGCGCGCCACGATGTCGATTCTCGTTCCCCCGCAGATGGTCAACTGCATGAACGAGACCGACCTCGAGAACGACCCGGTCCGCCGCTACATGCTCCCGGCGTTCGGCGACCGGGACCCCGTCTGGCCGAATCATCCGCGCGCCTCGCGCGACAGCCTGCACGAGGCCGACATGTGGGTCGTCGAAGGACTCACGCACCGCTATCCGACGAAGGTGCTGGCCGAGCTGCTGGCGACCTGCCCGCAGTACTGCGGCCACTGCACCCGGATGGACCTGGTGGGCAACAGCGTGCCGCAGGTCGAGAAGCACCGCTTCGGGCAGAAGCCCGGGGACCGATACCGCCAGATGCTGGACTATCTGCGCCGCACTCCGACCGTGCGCGACGTCGTGGTGTCGGGGGGCGACATCGCGAACATGCCGATCACGCAGCTCGAGCCGTTCCTCACCGAACTGCTCGACATCGCCACGATCCGCGACATCCGCCTGGCGACAAAGGGGCTGATGGGGATTCCGCAGCACTTCCTGCAGGACGATGTCCTGAAGGGTCTGGAACGGATCGCGAAGAAGGCCCGCGAAAAAGGAGTGCAGATCGCCTTCCACACTCATGTGAATCATGCGAGCCAGGTCACTCCGCTCGTGGCGAAGGCGGCGGAGCGGATCCTGGACATGGGGTACCGCGACGTCCGCAACCAGGGGGTGCTGCTGCGGGGGGTGAACGCGACGCAGAACGACCTGCTGGAGCTCTGCTTCGCGCTGCTCGATCACGCGAAGATCCTTCCCTACTACTTCTACATGTGCGACATGATCCCGAATTCGGAGCACTGGCGCGTCGGGCTCGGCGAGGCGCAGGAGCTGCAGCACGACATCATGGGATATCTCCCCGGGTTCGCGACGCCGCGCATCGTCTGCGACGTGCCGTTCGTCGGCAAGCGCTGGGTGCATCAGAACGCCGGCTACGACCGCGACCGCGGCATTTCGTACTGGACGAAGAACTACCGCACCTCGCTGGAGCAGAACGACCCCGACGCCCTGACGCGCCGGTACGAGTACTACGACCCCATCGGCTCGCTCCCTCAGGCCGGGCAGGACTGGTGGCGCGAGCAGGCGGGCCGCGCCTGACGCGGAGCCGCTCCGCCGCATGACGCTCGCCGAGCGTCTCGACAGGCTCCCCCTCTCCCCGTTTCACCGCCGGCTCACCGTCTCCTCGGGGCTCGGCTGGATGTTCGACGCCCTGGACTCGGGGCTCGTGTCGTTCGTGCTGGCCGTGCTGGCGCGCGAATGGTCGCTCACCCCATCTCAGACCGGCTGGATCGGAAGCGCCGGCATGGCGGGAATGCTCGTGGGGGCGATCGTCTCCGGCACGCTCGCCGACCGATGGGGACGCAGAGCGGTCTTCCTGGCGACGCTGGTGCTCTTCTCGATCGCCACGGGGCTCTGCGGCCTGGCGACCGGGTTCTTCAGCCTCCTCGCGCTGCGGTGTCTGGTCGGCTTCGGCCTGGGCGGCGAGTTGCCGGTCGCGGCCGCCCTCGTCTCGGAATTCGCTCCGTCCGCGCATCGCGGCCGGCTCGTCGTGCTGCTGGAGAGCTTCTGGGCCGTCGGCTGGGCGGCCGCGGCGCTGATCGCGTGGCTGTTCATCCCGGCGTACGGCTGGCGCGCCGCCTTCTTTCTGGGGGCGCTCCCGGCGCTCTACACGATCCACCTCCGCCGCTCCGTGCCGGAGTCGCCGCGCTTCCTGCTCGCGCAGGGCCGCGTCGCGGAAGCCGGGGCGATCGTGGCCGGCATCGAGCGCGAGTGCGGGGTGGAGCCCCCCGCGCCGGGCGACGCGGCGCCCGAGGCGGCGCCTGCAGCCGCGCCTGCGGGGTTCGCCGCGCTCTGGAGCGGCGAGCGCGCCCGCCGCACCCTGATGCTCTGGATCGTCTGGTTCGCCATGGTCTATTCGTATTACGGGATCTTCATCTGGCTCCCGACGATCCTCGTCGCGTCCGGGCACACCGTGGTCAAGTCGTTCGAGTACGTCCTGATCATCACGGCGGCGCAGATCCCCGGCTACTTCACCGCCGCGTGGGTCGTGGACCGCGCCGGGCGCAAGCCGACGCTCGCCGTGTTCCTCGCCGGATGCGCCGGCGCCTGCTGGGGGTTCGGATTCCACGCGGCGAGCGACACCGCGATCGTCGCCTGGGGGTGCCTCGTGTCGTTCTTCAATCTCGGGGCGTGGGGGGTCCTCTACACCTGGACGCCGGAGTCGTATCCCACGGCACTCCGGGCGCGCGGGGCCGGCTGGGCCGCAGGTGTAGGACGGATCGGCGGGATCCTCGCGCCCCTCGTCATCGGCGCGATCCTGGGCTCGCGGCCCGGCGCGAACGGGGTCGTATTCGGACACGTCGCGGCGCTGGTGCTGATCGCCGCCGCGGCGTCGGTGATCCTGGGAGCGGAGACGCGCGGCGCGAGTCTCGAATCGGCCGCCGCTCAGTCCGAGGTGTAGGCGATCTCCATCCGCCGGATCTTCCAGGATCCGACCGCCAGCAGTGCCGCCGTCACGACCAGCAGGCCGGGAATGGCGACCCACGGCGAGGCCGGCGCGGCGATGACGGCGAGCGGCCCCTCGGCGACCGGCACCGGGCAGAGCGACTGCAGGTAGTAGACGACGCTGAATCGCTTGAGAAAGGCCGGGAGCAGGAAGTTGATCGACTCCCAGCCGAGCACACCCACCGCCGCGATGGACGGATTGCGCAGAAAGATCCCGAGCACGGCGAACAGGCCGCCATAGCCCACGCAGGCCAGGATCGTGACTCCCAGATAGCCGCCCGCCTGCGCGAGGCCCGGCCCGTTCGTGAAGTACTCCAGCGCGGGCCCGCGCCCGTCCGGCAGGTAGAGCAGGAACAGGCACGCGAGCACGGAGCCGCAGAAGACGAGCGTCGTGGCAATGAGCCCCGCCACGTAGCGCCCCGCCAGCAATACATCGCGCCGCACCGGAACGAGAAAGAAGTAGTGCAGCGTCTTGTCGACGACGTCGCCCCGGATGAGATTCCCGAAGACCCCCACGCAGCCGAAGAAGATGACGAAACGCATCACGAAGGTCTGATAGATGACCGCCCAGGCGGTCGTGGCCCCGGCGATGTCGGGTGCGCGCTGCTCCCCCTGGATTGCAAGGGCGAGCGCCCGCGCGCCGAGGAGCAGCCCCGGCAGCAGCGCCACGAGATAGAGCGCCGGCGAGCGCCGCGAAAACAGGATGCGGCGCAGCTCCACGCGCGCGACCGCCACCGCCTGCCGGAGACGCGTCGCCCCGGTCATGACACGACTCCTTCGTCGCTGCCGACAAGATAGCGGTAGACGGCGTGCACATCCTCGTCGGCCGGCGCGACCGACTCGACGCGGATCGCCCCGTCGAGCACCAGCCCGCCCAGCAGCACGTAGAACCCTTCGGCGTCGCGGGTGGAGACGAGCAGACCGGCGCGGTCGTTGTGCATCGCCACCTCCACGACGTGGTCCTGCTCGAACGCGCGGGCGGCGAGTGTCTCGGGCCGGTCGCAGCGCACCAGGATCTGGTGCGGGCGCGACTCGATTTCGCTGCGCACGCCCGCGATCTCGCCCTCGGCCGCGACCGAGCCGTTGCGCACGATGATCACGCGGTCCGAGATCAGGTCGACTTCATGAAGGATGTGACTCGACACGATGACCGACCGGCCCGCTGCCGCGTACTCGCGGAAGAGGGCGATGACCTCGGAGCGGGCCAGGGGGTCGAGGCCGTTCAGCGGCTCGTCGAGCACGAGCACCTCGGGCTCCGCCGCCAGCGCGAGCGCCAGCTTGATCCGCTGCCGCATCCCCTTGCTGTATCCGGCGACTTTCCGGTGCGCCGCAGCGGCGAGCCCCACCTTCTCGATGGCCGCATCGGCCAGGCGCCGGCGCTCGGCGGCGTCGTACCCGTGGATGGAGAGAAACGATTCCAGAAAGCTCCGGCCGGTCATCCCGCGCGGGAAGGAGTCGTGCTGCGCGCAGTACCCGACCTTCCGGAACAGCCGCTCCGGATCGTGGGGCGACAACCCGAGAACGGAGATCGTCCCCCGCGACGGCTGGATCAGCCCCGTCATCAGATTCATGAGCGTCGTCTTGCCGGAGCCGTTCGGGCCCACGAGGCTCGTGAGCCCGGGCGGGATCGCCAGGCTGATGCGGCTCACCCCCAGCACCTCGCCGTAGAACTTCGAGACGCCGGCGAATTCGATGCTCATGCGGCGGCCCTCATCGCACCACCTCGTACGCGCGGATCTTGCGGGTGAGGGCGAGCACGCAGAGCCCGGCGATGGCGGCCAGCGACAGCAGGGCGAGCGGGAGCGGTAGGTTCTCGCGCACGGCGCCGACCTGCACCCCGGTGACGCCGAAGAGATCCAGCGCGGTCACGGTCATCGCGTCGGAGAGATTCAGCATGCTGCCCAGATTCGTGCCGAGCGTCAGGTTGATCGCCCCGCCGAACGCCCCGATCGTGAAGAAGTAGGCGATCACGGCGATGCGGGCGAAGGACTTGCGCTTCACCCACGCCGACACGGCGAGCATCATCAGGGAGAGCACGACGATCCAGATTCCGGAGGAGAGCAGGATCGCCACCGGAATCCGCAGGTTGTCGCGGAGCCAGCTCAAGCCCTCGACACTCGTCTGCAGCAGGACGAGCAGGAGCCCCGGCATCCATGTGATCGCCGAGAGCAGCAGGGCGAGCGGCAGGAATTTCCCCAGCAGATACCCGGCCCTCGTGAGCGGGCGGCTCAAGTAGAGCGGCAGAGCGTTGTTGGCGAGATCCGCCGAGACGAGCGCCGGGCCGACCGTCATCGCCACCAGGAATGCCAGGAAGTTCTGGAAACCCATGAGGAACCAGAAGAACTTGTTGTTGATCGAGACGAGCTCGTTGGGGTTGATGGAGAGCGCCGTCAACGCCGTGAGGTTGTGGCGCAGGTAGATGAGGATCGCCGCGCAGAGCGGGGGCAGGTAGCACAGCAGGAAGAACAGGAAGAAGAACCGCGACCCGAACGCATCGCGCAGCGCGTACCGCGGCAGGACGAGCGCCCGGTCCCGCGGCGGACTCAGCGGGCCGGAGTACGGCTTCCAGTCGCGCTCATAGATCGCCACGGGGGGACTCCATCGCCTTCAGGAAGATGTCCTGCAGGCTGTCACGCTTGTAGTCCAGGCGCCGGATCAGGATCCCCTGCTCCGCGGCCACGCGGTAGAGGTCGCGCACCTCGGCGGTGCCCGGGAGCACGACGCGCAGCCGCTGGTTCGGGTGGATCGCGCCGGTGCAGCCGATCGCCGCGAGGCCTTCGGCGAATTTCGAAGCGTCGCCCCGGATTTCCACGTCGAGGAACGCGCGGTTCGCCCGGCGCTCCTCCTCGAGATTGCACATCGTCGCGATTTTGCCGTCGCGCAGCACCAGCACCTCGTCGCAGGTTTCTTCGACGTCCCGGAGCAGGTGCGACGAGAGCACGATCCGCGCGTGGCCGGCGTCGCGGATCTCCGTGATCAGCCGCAGCATCCGCTGCCGCGCCGGCGGATCGAGGCCGTTGGTCGGCTCGTCGAGAAAGACCAGGCGCGGCGCGTGAACGATCGCCTGGGCTAGCTTCACGAGCTGCTTCATGCCGAGCGAGAAGGTCTCCACCTTGCGGTAGCGCGCCTCTCCCAGGCCGACCCAGAAGAGGGCCTGGTGCGCGCGCTCGAGGGCCGCTTCGGGCGGCAGGCCGGAGACCTCGGCCATCAATCGCACGAACCGCACCGCCGTCATCCCGGCGATGAAGCTCTCCGACTCCGGCATGTAGCCGACGAGCATCCGGAGATCGGGATCCTGGGAGCGGATCTCGCGGCCGAGCAGCCACGCCTGCCCTGACGACGCCTGATGAAACCCCAGCAGGGTGTGGATGAGCGTCGTCTTGCCGGCGCCGTTGGGCCCGAGCAGTCCGATCGCCTTGCCCTCGAGACGCACGGTGAGGTCGGAAAGGATCGGCCGCCCGCCGAAGCGGACGGAGAGGCCTTGAAGTGCGATCGCCGGGCCCGAGGGCCCGGCGATCGGGGGGGTTGGCTCCTCGTTCAGGGGGTTCCGCCCCCGGGCGCCCCGTGCGCTTCGGCGAGGTGCCCCGCGAGGAGGCCGGCGAGCGGCGCCGCATCGAGCGGCCCGCCCATGCCGAAGAGTGCGGCGAGCTCGCTCCCGAATCCGCGGCCGTTGCGCGTGCCGGCGACGAGGATCCGGTTGTCCTCCGCGTAAGCCCATGCCAGCGTAGGTTCCAGGCGGCCTCCGAGATCGTCGAGAGCCGCCTCCTGCGCCGGCGTCAGGTCGCCGCCGATGCCCTGGAGCGTCCGCGCGAGCGGCCCCGCGATCGAGCGGAAATCCTGATACATCAGGGCGGAGAAATCCAGCCGCCCGTCGCGCGGCATGAGTGCGCGCAGGGCCGGCGAGTTCGCGATCGTCGTGCGCGCGGCGCGCAGCTCCAGCGCGCGGTCGAGCAGCGCCCGCGACGGCGCCATCACCAGGTAGCCATCGGCGAACATCCAGCGGGCGGCGAGGGACGCGCCCTCGGTCCGCATCGTCCAGACGGTCCGGCCGCCGCTGTCGTCCCGTTCGATGACGAGATGCGGCGCCGTGCCGTTGACCTGGACGTCCTGGTGCTTCTCGAGACCCTCGTTCACTTCCGTGACGAGCTTTTCGAGCGCCGCCTGGAACGCCACGGGGTCGTAGACCTCGGCCACCACCTTCCACGACGGTGTCGGAAGAATCGGTCCGTCGAGCGCCAGCGCGACCTCTCCGCCCATGGAGGCGGCGAGATCCTCGCGCAGGGACAGCCCGGACTTCTCCTCGAACTCGCTGAGGTGCGAGCCGAATTCCGGGCTCGCCGAGGCGAGGATCGCAAAGAGGTCGTCGGCGAGCCGGACCGGCTCCTTGACGACCGCCGCCGCGACGAACGAGGCGTCGGGCGACACGAACTGCAGCGCGCCCATCGGTGCCGGCGGCGCCAGCCACGAAGCGATGCCGCGGCGCGGCTGATCGAAGGTCAGCACCGCGGTGTCGGTGGTGCGGTCGCCGTCCCCCTGCCGCTCCACGATCAGGTGCTTCATGTCGAGGAAGCCGCTGAGGCGCAGCATGTCGAGGTGGGTCTGCATGTCCTCGTTGGCTTCGCTCGTCTGACGGGCCTGGGCGGCGATGAGGTGCTGCACGACCGCCGAGACATCCACCCCGACGAGGACCTCGACCCCGTCCGCGTAGGCTTCCGCGAGGCGGGCGTGGAAGGGGCTCTCGGAGAACGCGGCGCTGCCGCCCGAGTCCGCGGCCGCGCCGATGGCGCGGATCATTTCGAGGGAGGTGCCGGCGAGGATCAGGTCGCGATGCGTCCACAGGAGAAGCTCCTGCAGGTCGTGGCCCGAGCGCTCCGGCAGCGCCGCCGGGAGTGTCGCCGGCAGCAGGCGCAGGCGCGGCGCGCCTTCGTGCGCGGCGGCGTTCACCTTCGCGACCTCGGCGGGCAGGGCGCGGGCGAACAATGTCGGATGCCGCAGCTCGGAGACCATGGCGAGACCGCCGAAATCACCCGTGTCGTCGAGGGTGACCGACACGGCGATTTCCGGTCCGAGCTGCTCGCCGAGCGCCTGCATCTGCGACAGCGCCTCGTCGAATCGCGACCGGTTGCCGTCGGTCATCGTTTCATCCCACCAGGTCTTCAGCACTTCATTCTTTTCGATCCGGTCGTGGATCAGCCGCCGGGCACCGCCCAGGCCTTCGGAAAGGTTGGGGAGCGAAGCGAACACGATCGTGCCGGCCGGCGCGGAATCGAGCAGACGCGTATCGCGGCGGGCCGGCGGCAGGGCGATCTGCTCGTCCAGGTCCTTTCGCAGGCTGGCCAGCTCGGAGAGCAGCGCGATGTGGCGGTCGACCTCGCGCGACCAGGCGAACTCCTGGTCGATCGGCGTCATGGCCACGCCGGGGTCGGTGATGACCTGATCGCCGGGATTGAGCACAGTCGTCGAGGCGCCATGGGTCACGTGCACCTCGCCGTCGAGCACCGACACGCGCGAGCCGCGCACGCCGGCGTCCACGGCGAAGACCGTTCCGACGACCGAGACGACGGCGTCGTCGGTCGTGACGTAGAGATGCCCGCCGGCTTGCTTGGCGGCTTCGACGATGATGTCGCCGCGCGTCAGGCGGATCGCGGTGCCGTCGCTGCGGGCGCCGAGCGACAGCTCGGAGCGCTCGCGCATCTCGATGAGAGAGCCGTCGGCGAGGGTGACGAAGGCTCCGCCCTCCCGTGCCGTGCGGATCACCTCGTTCGGGCCGAGGGCCTGGCCGGCGCGCGCGACGCGCATGCCGCCCTGAGCCGCCGGGTCGCCGACGAAGACTTCACCGTGGATGTCGCGGATCGCCGCTGCCTGGACCGGCGGGGCGAATCCGGGGATCAGTCCGAGGCGCCAGGCGGAAATCCCCGCCACCGCGACTGCCGCGGCCGCCGCGGCAAGCCAGAGTCTGCCGCCAGCGGCGCGTTCGCGGCGCGCGGCGTTGGAGGAGGCAGAGGCGGCTGCACCGGCGGAGCCGGCCGCCATCAGCGCGCGGCGGCAGGGAATGCACTCACGCACGTGGTCGTCGAGCAGGAGCGCGCGCGGTCCGTCCAGCGTGCCGTCGAGGCGCGCCGGGATCAGCGCCTGGTAGCCACTGGCGCCCGTGCAGCCGGTGATGGCGCCCGACGGCGGCGCGGCCGCGGCGGCATGGTGCGCTGCGCCCGCTTCCTCGAGAAGGCGGGCCCGCACGCGGGCGGCGGCCGCCGATTCCGCGGCGGCAGAGGGCACGGCACGGCTCATCTCGTCGAGGACGCGATCCACATCGGGGATCCGGGGGCGATTGGAATCGGTCATGACAGGTCTCCTTCGGGGGGCGTTCTGAGGGCCCGCTGCACACGCGCGCGGGCTCTGTGGAGCAGGACGGCGACGACGGCGCGCGAGGTGCCGAGGGCCCTCGCGATTTCGGCGTTGTCGCAGCCTTCGAGATAACGGAGTGCAAAGGCACGGGCGGCGTTGGGTGACAGGCGGCTCATCGCGTCGCGCACCCGTCCCGCCAGGACCTGCGAGTCGAACGCCTGGCCCGGGTCGGACGCCTGGTCGGTGAGCACCGGCTCGACGTCCTCGAGCGGCGTCATCCGCCCGCCGCCGCGCGCGCGGATGAGATCGAGCGCGCCGTTCACCGCCGACAGGTGCAGATAGCGGCCCGGGTGCTCGCCGAGGTGTGCGCCGCGGTCCAGACGCAGCAGCCGCAGGAACACGGTCTGCAGCACGTCCTCGGCGTCGGACGCGTTGCCGGTGATGCGGTATGCGGCGCGGTAGATCTTCTGGCGGTGCTCGTCGAAGAGCCGGGTCAGCCTCTCGCCGTCGAGAGGGGGGGCTGCGTCGATCGCCTGGGCTGTCGCCTGCACGGGCGCCTCCTCGTGTTTCGCGTCACTCATTAAGACGCCCCTCCCGGCTCGATATTAACGGGCGTGGCCGCGGGCCAGTCCGGGGCCCATCTTCCCACCGTATGGCCGAACAGCCGGCAGCCCCTCCCCTTCCACCGCCGATTCCGTCCGCTGCGGAGCGCGGTCCCGACCCGGTCGAGGAGCTGGGGCTGCTGATCGCCTCGCGGTACCCCCTCCTGCTGATCGAATCAGGGGAGGAAGAGCGGGTGGAAGCGCTGCTCCACCGCCTGGCGGCCCGCCTCCAGGTCCCGCTCGCGATCTGGAGCGTCGCGGAGGGGCTCCGCCGCGCCGGCACGGATCAGGCGATCTACGAGACGCGGGCGCCGGAGATGGCGCTCGCCACCGTCGCGGAGATGTCCGGCGACGGACTGTGGCTCTTCAAGGGGCTGGAGCGGCATCTCGATCAGCCCGAGATCCAGCGCCGGCTGCAGGACCTCTCCAGGGCGCCGGCCGGTGGAAAGCGCGCGGTGATCCTGACCGCGGCGATGCTCGACCTGCCGGCGGAGATCGAGCGCCTTGCCGCGCGCTACCGGCTGCGTCTGCCCTCGACCGAGGAGCTGACGGCGCTCGCGCGCGAGGTCGCCGCGACGCTGCAGCGCGAGCGGGGCGTGCGCCTCGAGATCACGAAGACCGACTTCCGCCGGCTCGTGGAAGGGCTGCGCGGGTTCACCTTCTTCGAGGCGGAGCGGGCGCTGTCGCGCGTCATGATCGAGGACGGCGCGCTGACTGGCGCGGACGTCGCCCGGCTCGGGGAGCTGAAGACCGAGCGCCTGCGGCAGGACGGCATCGTCGAGGTGATCCCTTCGGACGGCGGGCTCGCGCGACTCGGCGGACTCTCCGGGCTCAAGGCCTGGGTCACCAGCCGCTCGCGCGCCTTCGGCCCCGAGGCCCGCGCCTTCGGGATCGCGCCGCCGCGCGGCATCGTGCTGCTCGGGGTGCAAGGCTGCGGCAAGACGATGGCCGCTCGCGCGATCGCGGGCGAGTGGGGCACGCCGCTGCTGCGCCTGGAGCCGGGACGGCTGTACGACCGATTCGTCGGCGAGTCCGAGAAGAATCTCGACCGCGCCCTCCAGATCGCGGAGCGGATGAGTCCTTGCGTGTTGCTCGTGGACGAGATCGAGAAGGGATTCTCGAGTGTCGGTTCCGGCGACACCGACGGCGGTCTCTCCCGCAGGATCTTCGGCCGGCTGCTCGGCTGGCTGCAGGACCGCGCGGAGCCGGTCTTCACCGTCGCGACCTGCAACGCCGTCCGCGAACTCCCGCCGGAGCTGATGCGGAAGGGACGCTTCGACGAGATCTTCTTCCTGGATCTGCCCGCCGCGGAGGAGCGGCGCGAGATCCTCTCGAGCCACCTCGCGCGACGCCGCCGCGATCCGCAGAGATTCGCGCTCGATGCGGTCGTCGCGGCGACCGACGGATTCTCGGGAGCGGAGCTGGAGCAGGTCGTCGTCGCCGCGCTGACCACCGTCTTCTCCCGCGGCGGGGAGCTGGCGACGGAGGCGCTGGTCGACGAGGCGCGGAGGACCGTGCCGTTGTCGGTCACCCGGCGTGAGGAGATCGAGTCGCTGCGGACCTGGGCCCGCGGGCGCGCCGTGCCGGCGTCCGGCGCCGCGGCGGTCTAGACAGTATGACTTCCGCTTAGTGCGAACAGAGAGGCTGACCTCCGTCCATTTCGCGGGTTAGCCTTCATGACTCCGCACCTGAGACCAGTGTGATCCATACGATGAGAAGAAGTAAGGGGATATTCATGCTCGCGTTCCTCGAATCCGCCGAACGCCCCGGTTCAGCGGCGGGCCGCGCAGCGGACCGTCCGCTGCAACCGGTTGTTAGACGCCCCTTTCATGCGGCCGCCCACTCCGAAGAAAGCAGGGCCGCCTGATCCAGTACCGTCTGCGTCGCCTTCTCCTGCTTGTCCGGCGGGTAGCCGTGTTTGCGGAGGATGCGCTTGACCAGAACCCGTAGCTGAGCCCGGACGTTCTCGCGCAGGGTCCAGTCGATCGTGACGTTGTTGCGCACGGTCTCGACCAGTTCGCGGGCGATCGCCCGCAGTGTCTCGTCGCCCAGCACCTTCACCGCGCTGTCGTTGGTCTCGAGAGCGTCATAGAAGGCCAGCTCGTCCTCCGTGAGGCCGAGGACCTCGCCACGGGCGTTGGCCTCCCGCATGTCCTTGGCAAGCCGGATCAGTTCCTCGATGACCTGTGCGGCCTCGATGGCGCGGTTCTGGTAGCGGCGGATGGTCTGCTCCAGCATCTCCGCAAACGACCGTGCCTGGACGACGTTCTTGCGCCGCCGGATCGCCAGTTCGCCCTTGAGCAGCTTCTGTAGCAGCTCCACCGCGAGATTCCGCTGGGGCATTCCGCGCACTTCGGCGAGGAACTCGTCGGAGAGGATCGAGATGTCGGGCTTCGTGAGCCCCGCCGCGGCGAAGATGTCCACGACGCCTTCGGGGGCCACCGCCCGCGAGATGATCTGGCGCACCGCGTGGTCGAGCTCCTCCTCGGGGCGCGCGTCGCCCGGTGCGCGCTTGGCGAGCACCGCCTGCACCGCCTGGAAGAAGGCCACGTCGTCGCGGATGCGCAGTGCCTCGAGATGCGGCACCGCCAGGGCGAACGCCTGCGACAGTTCGCGCACGGCGCGCATACAGCGATCCTTGCCGTTCTCCTGCCTGAGGATGTGCTCCTGCGCCGCGGGCAGGAGCCCCAGCCGCTCCTGCGGAGTGCCGGTCGTCCACTTGGACCGGTCGAAGCCATGGAAGAGCCCGCAGCAGACTTCGTACTTCTCCAGCATCACCGCGACCGCCTCGTCCTGGTCCAGCGCAGTGCGTCCGGTGCCGCCGCTCTCGGTGTAGGTGGCGAGCGCCTGCTTCAGCTCGTGCGCGAGCCCCAGATAGTCGACCACCAGTCCGCCGGGCTTGTCCTTGAACACCCGGTTCACGCGCGCGATGGCCTGCATGAGGCCGTGGCCGCGCATCGGCTTGTCCACGTACATGGTGTGCAGGCTCGGCGCATCGAAGCCGGTGAGCCACATGTCGCGCACGAGCACGAGGCGCAGCGGATCGGCCACGTCGCGGAAGCGGTTGGCGAGGGCCTCGCGGCGCGGCTTGTTGCGGATGTGCTCCTGCCAGTCCACCGGGTCGGAGGCCGAGCCGGTCATCACCACCTTGATCGTGCCCTCCTCATCCGACTTGCTCGCCCACGCCGGCCGAAGCTTCACGATCTCGCGATGGAGCTCGACGCAGATACGCCGGCTCATGCAGACGATCATCGCCTTGCCGTCCATGGCCTCGAGCCGCTTCTCGAAGTGCTCGACGATGTCGCGCGCGACGATGCCCAGGCGCTTCTCGGCGCCCACCACGGCTTCGAGCTGCGCCCACTTGGTCTTGAGCTTCTCCTTGCGCTCGACCTCCTCGCCCTCGGTGGCCTCCTCGAAGTCGGGGTCGATCTTCGGGCGCTCCGCCTCGTCGAGCGCGAGCTTGGCGAGCCGGCTCTCGTAGTAGATGGGCACCGTCGCCCCGTCCTGCACCGCGCGCTGGATGTCGTAGACGCTGATGTAGTCGCCGAACACCGCGCGCGTGTTGGCGTCCTCGAGTTCGATCGGCGTGCCGGTGAAGCCGATGAACGAGGCGTGCGGCAGCGCGTCGCGCATGTGGCGCGCGAAGCCGTCGATGAAGTCGTACTGGCTGCGGTGCGCCTCGTCGGCGATCACGACGATGTTGCGGCGCTCGGAGAGGGTCGGGTGCCGGTCGCCCTTCTCTTCCGGGAAGAACTTGTGGATCGTCGTGAACACCACTCCGCCCGCCGCCACGGAGAGACGCTCGCGCAGGTGCGCCCGAGTCTCGGCCTGAACCGGCGGCTGGCGCAAGAGCTCCGCGCAGCGCGAGAAGGTGCCGAAGAGCTGGTCGTCGAGGTCGTTGCGGTCGGTGAGGACGACGACCGTCGGGTTCTCCATCGCCGGCTCGCGGATGATGCGCCCGGCGTAGAAGGCCATCGTGAGGCTCTTGCCCGAGCCTTGCGTGTGCCAGACGACGCCGATGCGCCGGTCGCCGGGCTTGCCGCCGGGCTGGCGGCCGGCCTCGTAGCGCCCGCCGCTTTCGGCCACCTGGTCCGCGCGCGCTAGCTCGGCGGCCCGCAGCGTCTCGCCCACCGCCACCTGCACGGCGTGGAACTGGTGGTAGCCCGCCATCTTCTTGACGATGTGCCCGCCGCCGTCGTCCTCGAACACGATGAACTCGCGCACCAGGTCGAGGAAGCGCCTCGGCGCCAGCAGCCCCTCGATCACGACCTGGAGCTCCGGCATGTGCACGTCGGCCAGCGCCTCGCCCGAGATCGTGCGCCAGGGTTTGAACCACTCCCGGCCGGCGGTGAGCGTGCCGACGCGCGCTTCCACGCCGTCGGAGATGACGAGCACGGCATTGGTCGCGAACACCGATGGGATCTCGGCCTTGTAGGTCTGGAGCTGCTGAAAGGCGGTCCAGATCGTCGCGTCCTCGCTGGCGGCGTTCTTCAGCTCCAGCACCGCGAGCGGTAGGCCGTTGACGAACAGGACGATGTCCGGCCGGCGCGTGTGCTTGTTCTCGGCCACGGTGAACTGGTTCACGGCCAGCCAGTCGTTGTTCGCGGGGTCGTCGAACTCGATCACCCGCGCCTGTGCGCCTCGGATGTTGCCCTCGGCGTCGCGGTACTCGATCGTGACGCCGTCCACCAGCAGGCGGTGCAGCGCGCGGTTGCGCTGGATCAAGTCCGCGCCTTCGGGCCGGGTCAGCTTGCGGAAGGCGTCATCAAGCGCCTCAGCGGGCAACGCGGGATTGAGGCGGGCGAGCGCGTCGCGCAGACGCTGCGCGAGCACCACCTCGCCGTAGTCCGCTCGCTCAGCCGCGGGCATGTCAGGAGCGATCTCCGGGCCGTGCGCGACGTGCCAGCCGGCGTTCTCCAGCCAGGCGAGGGCGGCATCTTCGACGGTGGATTCGGAGAAGCGCTCCGTCATCGCCGACTCCTCCGAACCGTGGCCGACGGCGATCGATCGACATTCAACCTATCGGGCCATCGCGGCCCGATCCATGGCCCGATACCCCGCGTGGCAGGCTTCTTGGATGGATATCGGGCCATGACGGCCCGACCTGTGGCCGGATCCCTCATGACGGGCGCAGCACTTCATAAAAGGTCGATGGGCCTGCCCCTTTTCGCCGCAAGAGTCCCAACTTCACGAGCTTCCCGATGTGGTTCTTGGCGGTGCGATTCGGGATGCCCATGGCCGACTCATACTCCGCCGTGGTGACTCGATCCCTGGTCGAGAACCACTCCCAGCCGGCCAGTTCCGCTTTGGTGAGTTGATCCCGCACCGCAGGCGGAAGGCTGGACTTCGCCGCCGCTACGCTTCGGAACAGGGTGAGGACCAGGTAATCCCCCTGCATCGCGAAGCTGGGCAGTGGCAGACCCAGCGCTTCGGCATCCCGCTTGAGCGTCTTGGCCAGCCCGAATCCCTGTTCCTCCGCCATTCCCATCCGCGCGAAGACATAGTGCAACTGCGGATTGCGGCTCTTCATCGGCGCCGAGAAGGCGTTCATCTGGTCGAGGGTGATCGGTGGAATCGGTCCGCCCGGACTCTTCACCCGGATCGTCTCGGAGTCCACGACAAGCTGACACTTCTCCCCGGCCAGGTCGTAGTCGCGGTGAACCAGCGCGTTGACCACCGCTTCACGGATCATCTCGAACGGGAGATCCACCCGCTCCTTTCGCTCCATCCTGCTGCGATCGACGGTGCTGGGCAGGACCGTCTGCAACCATTCCTCCAGCAGTCCCGGGATCAGCACCAGCGCCTCTCCGAACTCCCGGCGCGCCGACTTCCCATCGGGCAAGTCTGCCCGCGCCAGTAGCCCGGCCTGCGGGACCGCGTTCCGTGGACGCTTCCCGAACAACAGCAGTCCGAAGCCACTGGGTCGCGTCACGCCTTCCTGCTCCACGAGCAGCCCCTGCTGCCGCAGCAGGCGATGGAACTCCTCGGAATCCGCGGCGGGTTCGATGCCAGCCGCCCCGCGATACCGATCGAGCGCCTCCACCGAAAGATCGACCAGCTCCACAGCCGCCACGGCATCCTCATAGAGCGACAGCTTGATCGGCTCTTCCGCCGGTTTGCCGGTCTGCAGGCGCGCCCACTCGAAGAACGCCCGGTTCTCCGCCAGGATCGATTCCTGCAGATCGCGGTCGAACATGTGGATGGTCACACCGGCGCGCCGCAGATGCTCGATGCCTTTCCCGGCCACCGCTGGGTTGTCGTCCTCGACGCCGACGTACACCTCCCGGATGCGAGCGCTGACGATGTGCCGGGCGCAGCCCCGCTTGGGATGGCTGCGGTTCAGACAGGGCTCCAGCGTCGTAAACAGCGCGCACCCGTCCAGTCTCTCGCCGGGGCACTTGCGCTCCAGCAGGATGAACTCGGCATGGTTGCCATCGCGCAACTCGCCCCGCGCCGCCGTCACCACCGATCCGTCCGGGCGGACGAGGACGGCCCCAACCTTCGGGCTCGGCGAACCGTCGGCCCGGCGTTCGGGCACCGATTCCCGCATGACCTCGGCCGCCCTCTCCATCATCCGGCGCGGGTCGAACGCGCTGGCCGCCTTCTTCGCCATCAGACCGCCCTCCCGATCAAGACCTCGGCGTACTCGAGCGCCTCAGCGGGCAGCGCCGGGTTGAGCCGGGCCAGCGCATCGCGCGGGCGTTGCGCCAGGACGACCTCGCCATAATTGCGGCGCTCGGCCCCGGGCAAGTCGGGTGCGATCTCCGGGCCGTGCGCGATCTGCCAGCCGCTGGCTTCGAGCCAGGCGAGGGCGGCATCTTCGACGGTGGATTCGGAGAACGCGCTCATCAGCGGGGCTCTCTCTCGATTCGATTCAGCCCGGCTGGCGTCGTGCGGTATTTCTGTCTGGAGCTGCGCGGCTTGTCAGGAATGGTCATTTCGAGCAGACCAGCCTCGAGCAGCGGGCGCACGATCTGTTCCCGGAACTTGGTCCGGTTCGTCCTGCCAGCCGACGTCAGCAATTCGGGCAGAGACCTGGGAGATCGGGCCAGTTCAAGTACGGCTGTTTGTTCCTCGCGGAGTCCCGACTTGGGCCCGACTTGATCCCGACTTGGTCCCGATTTGGTCCCGAGCCCATGCTCGTTCCCCGTCGTTTCCGCCGTCACTTTCCTCGGAAACCGCACGACGACCGCACCCGGAATCTCCAGGATCTCGGGCTTCGGGACACCCACCTCCTCCGCCCAGGCGGCCATCTTCAGCGTTCCCTGGCCCCACGTCTCGATGATGCCGCGCCGGTAGAAGACGCTGGCGATGAGCGGGTTCCAGGGGCGGGACTCGTGCGGCTCGAAGAGCGACTGCGGCGTGATCCCGAAGTGCAGCGTGCCGGACGAAGTCACCTCCAGGCGGTCGTCGTAGATCGCGACGCCGATGGAGCTTCCGCCGCTCGTGTACTCCCGGTGGCAGATCGCGTTGGCGACTGCCTCGCGGAACGCGAGAGGCGAGTACGCGGGCTCGTCGATGCGCACCATGCGGTCCGGCTCGAAGCGGCCGGCGATGGGCATGTGCTCCAGGAGGAAGCGCTCCGCCTGCCTGAGCAGCTCGAAGGCGTGACCGAAGAACCGTCGGTTGTCGAGGAACTCACCCTTCTCCGTCCCCTTGAACCGAGCCACCCGGAGGAGGCACTGGGTGTAGCCGGGTAGGAGTCGGTCCGCGCGACCGAACAGCACGACTGCGGCGCGGAGCAGGGCGCCCTTCTCCATGAGACCCAGACCACGCAAGATGGCCTCCGGCTCACGGGTGCCCGGCTCGCCGACGCGGCCGATGCGGATGCCTTCCTCCAGGGTCCGGCGGATCTCCTCCTCGTCGAGGTCCGCCACCGACCAGCCGTCCGCCGGCTCGATCTCCCAGCGCGAATCCGCGTGCAGCCGCTCGATGAGCACGCGGTTGTACTCGTCACGCGACATCGGCTGATTCGTCCTGCCGACCCGTCGCCAGGCCTGACCGCGAAAGGCGTAGGGTTGGCTGTGACCCGCCGCAACGCTCACCACGATCACCTCGCGCCCGCCGCCGATTTCGACGCGGTCAATGGACGGAAACACCGGCGGCTCGATCTCGCGGATCTCCTGCGCGACCTCGTCAATGGTGCGCTCGCTCACCTGCTGGCCGACGACCCGACCGTCGGTCTCGACGCCGAAGAGCACCCGCCCGCCGCGATGGTTGAGCATCGCGCACAGCGTGCGCGCGGCCTCGCGACGCTGGCCGGTCGACCGCTTGAACTCGAGCGTCTCCGACTCGCCTGCCGCGGCCCAGACGGTGATGTCGTCGCGGGAGATCATCGCTGCCGACTCTCCTCGACGTGGGGCCGGCTACGGGCCGAGGGCCGCAGTGCCGGCTCGGTTACGGCGATGGGCGGCTCCGCCGCGGGCATCTCGGGGGCGATGTCGGGACCATGCGCGACATGCCAGCCGATCGCGTCCAGCCAAGCGAGCGCGGCGTCATCGACGGTGGATTCGGTAAACCGCGCCCTCACTCCACTCCCTTTATCTGAAGCTGCGTCCGAATCCTCGCGAGACACCGCGCGGGGGCGCGAGCCAGGTGGCATTCCCAGATCCGCACCACCTCCCAACCATCGCGTCGGAGCACCCGGCTGTTTCGCCGGTCCCTCGCCATGTTTCGCTCGATCTTCTCGCGCCACGCCCTGGCGTTTGTTCTTGGCGTGACGTTCTTTCCACAGTCATGCCCGTGCCAGAAACACCCGTCCACGAACACCGCGACCTTCGCCTTCTGCCACGCGAAGTCTGGTCTTCCGGCAAGCGGCTGATGTCTTCGCCAGCCGGTCAGACCCGCCCAACGCAGGTAAGCAATGAGTCGTCGCTCGGTGGTCTCATTGCCGAAGCTACGCACCCGCGACATGAGCTGCCCGCGAGACAAGCCACCGAACGTCGTGCGCTCCCTTTCTGCGTTTCCCGGCCAGACGTTCACCCCTTTGCATCTCCCTTCTGGCGCCCTTGCTCCCGGAGGGCCGCCAAGATCTGCCTGCCGACCAGCCTCGCGTAAACCGGTGGAACGGCGTTCCCAATGAGGTCGCAGACCGCGTCCATCTGGTTGGTAGCGAACCGATAGTTCTCAGGGAAAGCCTGCAAGTGAGCCGCCTCACGAACCGAGATTGTGTAGCGACGCCGGTCGGGATGCCCGAACCTGCCTTTCGCGGGTGTCGTACAGCCACCCGTGATCGTCGGGGCAGGCTCGTCCCACGCCATGCGTCCATAGACGTTGGTGAACCCGTTGTACCCGCCCTTGTGGCAGTTCGGCCGCAGGCCTTCGTCCACGCGAAGCCAGGTGTGGCCAGGGGTGGCGGCTCGCAGTCGCGCCTTGGTCTGCGGTTGAAGGTCGCGGACAACGTGCCAGTTGTGCGCCTCTGGCCCACCGTTCTTGAGTGCCTCGCGAAGAGTTACGGGCGCCGGGCGATCCCCGATTACCTCTCGGACCGTTCGCCACCGACTGATGCCGGAGTTTGGCTCCGGCGAACGAGCATGCGTGGGCTCCGGGAACGTGACTTCGAAGCCGCGTCCGGCAAGAAGCACGAGGCGCCTTCGCGACTGCGGAAGTCCGAAGTCAGCCATCTGCTCGATCCGCCACTCATAGAGATATCCGAGGCGTCGGAGGATACGTAGGAACTCTTTGAGGACGGGCGTCCCTCGATCGGCGAGGCCGGGTACGTTCTCCATAAGCAGCGCCTTCGGCCGGAGGCGCTCGATGAGCGAGCCCATGACCAGCAACAAGCCGTTGCGGGGATCTTCGCGCTCATGCTTCGAAGTAAGCGAACAGAACCCCTGACACGGCGCGCAACCCGCCACCAGCGAAACGTTACGAGTCCCCGCCGCGCGCAGAAGTGCGCTTGCCGTTACCTCGCGAATGTCCTTCTCCAGCAACTTCGTCCTTCGATTGTTCCACCGGTAGGTGCGCGCCGCGATCGCATCGACCTCCACCGCTGCGGCGACATGGAAGCCGGCATCGCGGAGCCCTCTTGTGAGGCCGCCGCAACCGGCAAACAGGTCGATGGCGATGGGCTTTGTCACGATCGGCCCCGCTTCCTTCGTTCTCCGCGCCGAGGCGCAGCCTTGGCCTTCCGCGCCCGTCGACCGGGCGGCGGCGGATCGCTCTCGACGGAGAGCCCGTCCATCCGCGGGTCGCCAGCCGGAGCACGCCCCTTCACGACATCAAGGAATTCCTTGTGCATGGTCTCGGTAGCCGTCAACAGGTTGCTCCATGTGCGAATGTCGAACGTGCCCGCGTCTTGATGGCTCTTGGCGTGCCCTTCATCGCCGGCGCGAACGCGGTCCGCGACGAGCAGTCCGCGGACCACTGAGCGCCTGTGCTCGGGGTCCGTCGACTCCTCCTGGAGCTTCTTGCGCAAGTAGAGGACGTAGTCCCGTAGCTGGTCGAACTCCTTCCTCCCGACGGGGTTCCCGGGGCGCTTCGCCTCGACGACGTGCGCGGTCTGATACCGGTCGCCAAGACAGAAGAAGTCCAGTCGACGAGATCCCTCCCTGTTCTTCCGTTTAGCTACGTCGAACTTGTCTTCGAGCAGCTTGTCCAGCGTCTGTTCGTGAACCAACGTCGTCCACTTCGGATCAATCAGCCACGGGTGCTGCTTCAAGTGATCCTGCATGTCGGGCTTTTCGGGCACATTGTCCGCGATCATCTGGGAAAACTTGCGGATGATGGCCACGCGACCCTTCACGAGGTGAGCCGTATTGACGGCCTCGATGATGTCCCACTCGGATAGCACTTCTTGGAACTGTGCCAGGTCCTCCGCGGAGGCCGCGTTCAGCCGACGTATCGCGTCGCGGAAGGACCGGTTCGTCAACGCGTTGTAGGCGAACTCGACCAGCTCATCCGCGATGTCCCTCCCATCCCTGTCCTTGTCGAGCTGGGGTATCGCTACGATGCGGTCGACGACGGTCTTGAAGATCCTCCGTTCGTTCTCCGGCAGTTTCTGCGCAAGTTCGAGGTAGCCCTTGATCTTCGGGCTCTTCTCCTTGGCCCCTCGGCGCTTGTCGGTCCACTGTTCAAGGAGCTCGCGGATCTTCTTACGGCCCCAATCCTTCAGGGGAGCGGCTTGCGGGTCCTCCCATCGAACCGTGCCGCGGTCCGTGGCGATCAAGTCGACCGCTTCGTCCAGGAAGTCCGCCTGCACCTCGCCGGTGAGGTACTGCATGCCGTGCTGGCCCCAGACGCCGCCGCTCAGGTCGAAGAACCAAGGTGACTGCGCGAGCTTGCCGCGGACATACACGACGAAGCCACGCTGCTCCTCGTCAGGGATCGTGTCCTTGCAGAATCCTGCCCACCACTGGACCTGTTGGCCGTTGCCCAAGTCGGCCGTCTCCCACTCCCCGCCCGTGCTTGGGAAGCGAAACTGGAACGGAATCTCCTGGCGAGAAACGGCCGTGCCGTTCACGTGTACCGTGAAGTCTCCGGACAGGACGAGGAGCCTGCGAGCAAGGCCGCGTTTGAACTCTGCTTCGTCGATCGTCCTGGTGATCTTCAGCTGCGACAGCGTGACGGTCGTTCCAGGCTTCTCTTTGACACGAGCGCCGTCGCCGGAGAGAGCCTCGGGGCTATAGCCGCTGATGTCCGCGAAGCTCTGGCTCCTCGTGAGAGCGCTGAAATCCAGCGCAAAGTGTGCGAGCTGTTTCTCCTTGACGGTGCGTACTGCGAGGCGGTCGGCTACGCCAAATCCGGCGAGCTTGCCGATCCCCTTTCGGCCCTGGACCTTCCGCGCCTGGATGCCGTTGTAGGCGCTCGTCCATTCGCTTGCGTCTGCACGCCGGTTCCTTCCGACGGCCAAGTACGACTCGTTGCACTCGTCGAAGGTCATGCCCTGACCGTCGTCCTTTACGACGATCACGTCGGAGGTGGCGATGGGCCGACCCGTCGGAATCGTTATCCAGACGTTCCGCGCCATGGCGTCATAGGCGTTGGATATGAGTTCCGATATCGCCGGAACCGCGCCCGAGTACATCTGCAGACCAAGGTGCTTGAAGAGCTGCCCGGCGACCGTCATGCGGTACTGGCGCCTGTCACCCTTCGCACTCCGTCTCTTCGCCACAGCTATGCCTCCGCCAGGATCGATGCCGGACGGACTCGAAGCGCGGCCGAGAGGAGTTGGGGCAGCAGCGCGTCGCGCAGAGCGGCGAGGGTGCGGGACTCACGTCGGCATTCAAGGCTCCGCGCGAGGAGCGGTTCAGCCGCGTCCTCGAACCGGCTGAGAAGTGACGCGGACGGCGTGGCGACTGCCAGGCCCAGGATCGAACCGACGTGCGCTCGCTGATGGCTCTTCGAGGTTCCCGTGACGAGGCCCTCAAGCTCCTGCCGGAACAGAGGAGACCTTGCCAGGCAGTATACGAAGGCTCGTCCATGCGGCGCACGTGGAGCGAGGACGAGGAACTCCGTTGAGCAGATCGCCCGGGCGTCCGGCTCAACATTCACGAGCCAAACTCGCTCGATCTCCGGGTTCAGCTTCGAGAGCAGCACGACTCCGGGGGGCACACGTGATTTCAAGCTCTTGATGCTCTCGCCAAGCTCCTGCTTGGGCCATTGCCCATCGTCGAAGGCAGGAATGCTGAAGTGGCGGAACACTTTCTCGGGCGACTCCAACGGGTTCTCGCTATCACGGAGTTGTTCGACCACGTCACCGAACATCGCGACCTCCCACTCCTCCGGGATCTCGCCGAGTTCGGAGTCGACGAGGCGGGCGGGGAAGAGGTCGGCGAGGGGCTGGGGGAGGCCGGGGTCGCGGCCTTCGGCCTTGGCGCGGACGGGATCGAAGTCCACGAACCACGACTTGAAGAGCGCCCGCGCCATCGCCTCCAGCGTCTCGCTCATCCGCCGGTTCAGCTCGATCTTGTCGTCCAGTGTGCCGAGGATGTGGGCGATGGTGCGTTGTTCGTCGATGTCACTGGGTATCGTGATCGGAAAACGCGGCATGTCGATCAAAGGGATGCGATCAACCGTGCTCCCGTGGATGGTTCTCTCACGCAAGGTGTCCTGGAATTGCGGGCCAAGGTAGGCGTAGAGGAGAAAGCGCTCGTCGATCTCGTCCTCTCGAGCTCGAAGCAATCCCATTCGTCGGCCCAGGCAGCACCGCAGCCCATCCGGAATGCGTGCCGCCTCGCCGAGGCGAGTCTCGTATGAGAACACAACATCGCCTGCCCGCGGCTCGACGCGTCTCGTCCAACGGGCGTAGTCATCTTCGGACAGGTGCTCCGTTTCGAGCATCACGAGCCGGCCTCGCTCAAGATTCGAGATCCCGAGAAAGACCGGGCCGTCGGATGTCTTAGTGGGTGTGGCGTGAGGCCCGTCAAAGATCTCAGCAAGCTCGCCTAGGGATCGTTCCCGCCATTCACTCGCCATGCCCAAGCTCCTTCAGGTTGGCGGCAATGGCGACGTCGAGCTTCGCGGCCTCGGCCTGCTGCTCGCGCAGCGTCGCGACGAGCCGCTGCATCTTCTCCTCGAACGGCTCGCCGTCGTCTTCTTGTGCCTCGGCGCCGACGTAGCGGCCCGGCGTGAGGACGTGGCCGTGCTTGCGCACCTCTTCCAGCGGCGCGCTCTTGCAGAAGCCGGGGACATCCGCGTACTCGTCCGCCTCTTCCTCGCCGCGCCAGGCGTGGTAGGTGTCGGCGATCCTCGCGATGTCCTCGTCGGTCAGCTCGCGGTGGGTACGATCCACCATGCGGCCGAGCTTGCGGGCGTCGATGAAGAGTACCTGGCCGCGGCGGTCGCGGAACTTGCCGTCCTTGCGGTCGCGCGCGAGGAACCACAGGCAGGCCGGGATCTGCGTCGAGTAGAAGAGCTGGCCCGGCAGCGCCACCATGCAGTCGACGAGGTCGGCCTCGATCAGGTGCTTTCGGATCTCGCCCTCGCCGGACTGGTTCGACGACATCGAGCCGTTGGCGAGTACGAAGCCGGCCACGCCCGCGGGCGCGAGGTGGTGGACGATGTGTTGCACCCAGGCGAAGTTCGCGTTTCCCTTTGGCGGCGTGCCGTACTGCCAGCGCTTGTCGCCGGCGAAGCGCTCGCCGCCCCAGTCGGAGATGTTGAAGGGCGGGTTGGCGAGGATGAAGTCGGCCTTGAGGTCGGGGTGGCGGTCGTTGTGGAAGGTGTCGCCGTGGGCGATCTGGCCGTCGATGCCGCGGATGGCGAGGTTCATCTTGGCGAGCCGCCAGGTGGTGTAGTTCGACTCCTGGCCGTAG